>Ga0126337_10000157_pt1 | contig 27346 bp, 9 predicted proteins | sample DipCmetagenome_FD_92527 | JGI IMG/M metagenome (GOLD analysis project Ga0126337, IMG submission 92527) | Coral microbial communities from La Bocana,Puerto Morelos, Mexico - Diploria C A metagenome | ecosystem: Host-associated > Invertebrates > Cnidaria > Coral | place: La Bocana,Puerto Morelos...
AAAAACATGAATAAATTAGTAGAATGAAAAGCGTTCGTTGATACCTATGGGATTAAGAGTGCCGATTTGAAAAATAAACTTTTGTTCAAGAGTTTTGCGGCTTTCCGAGCTATCTAAATGTAACGAAAGGCCGCAGATTGCCATATGTTGTTAAACATGTTGATATGTTAAGTAATTCGATATGCTTTGCTGTCGCTCGCCCACACAGGTTTGAATTTCTGTTTTGTTTTTTGTTCAATGTTCCCTCAAAAAAGGAAAGATTATTTTAGCACATCGTAAGGATATTAAGTGAAATTTGATTAAAGAAATCTAACAGTTCTCTTCGTTCCTTCAGATGTGTTAAAATGAACATACCTTGAAATCAATATAATGTTCATACAAAACGCTCAAATTAGCTGCCATTCTGGTACACCACTCGCACTATTCTTCTCTCGATTGCAAAGGACTTGAGACTTGAGAGAGAGAGTAAGTTAAGGAAGAGGTGACTCCGCTTTTTTGGTTCAGAGGCATGAAACAGGACCAATGGCAACGAGCTCCTGAATCTACGTCATACAGTGAGCCCGAGGGAGCGCCAAATAAATGAAAAACGAAAAAATTCTGAAAAAATCACGTCTAATTAATATGGAATTTCTTTCTTCAGAGAACTTCATTTTTGATATTGACTTTCAAATGACAAAATGAAGAATTTTATCAAATATGGGCATTGTTTCCAAGTACTATTGTATTGCAACACAGATATCGATTTCAGGCCGAAGCGGTATTCTGGCTAAAATGGTAAAAGACTACTGAATGTCTTTGCTATTTTGTAACACAGGACTAACGAGTAACGATTTGGTATCGAAATGAGATCAATGTGTTAAGATTTGAACATTGTATGTTAGAAAAAGGGATGAAATAGATTGGCGATGGACATCGAAGGTCAGATTTTTACCAATGCTAATACGCACGGCATCATTTTCTATCTAAACTGTATATTATCTTAAAAAAAGCCCGAGACGTTATCAATGTCGTTCTATCGTTGCCTGTTACTGATCGATCTTCGAGCTTTTTATTTTAGTTAGTATACACATACCCCGCTGTTTGAGCGATGCCGCGAGTAATTAAAAACACATTTACTTTCCACCGCTGGGGGGTGAGTGTGAAAGAAATATTAACTTAACCAGGAGGAAAGTATTCTTTGTCTCCACTGTCGCCAAATGTCTTAGTATTTGTTGGGAACATAATAACGCAGTTTTCAAGCCAAAACAACGATGAAATGTTTCCATTACACACAGACTAAACTATCGTAAATGGAAATGTTATTGCGGCGTTTAGTTTAACAAGATGTTTTCCCCAAATAAATCAACACCCAGTTTTAATTAACACTTAAAAAGTAAGTTTTCACTAGTGGCGCGCAATTTATTGTTCGTCAAAACTCACTTAACGAAACTTCAGGAAGACAATTTCTTTTTCTGTTTTCGTTAACAGAATTAAGATGAGGTCCCACCTCGTCTGCCGAAAGTGTGCTTGTTAGGGATCGCGTGTTCTATAATTTAAATCACGTCTTTCGAAACGGAACGAAACGGAAGAGTTTGGACTCGAGATACCGCAGCCGAGGCGTAAAGACAAAGTGTGTTAATTCTCCTCGGTCAAAATTAACATATGTACATTGTAGAGAAGGATATTAGGCTAAGCTAGTTTAACCTGATATTTTCCGGTCTTGAAATATATGCTCTTTTATTTGGCGAAGCTTCAATTGTGAATATCTCAGTGAGATAAGAAGCTTATGGCCAAAAATGCCATATGAGAAAAAAAATATATATCAAGAATGCAGGCTACAATGTTTTACCAGCACGTAGTCGACTGAAACATTGCAAGGTCGATATAGTTCGTGATAAAGAAAATCCTTAAGGAAATCAGTTTACATTATTCGCATGCCCGTGCGATTGCCGGAGATTCCTACTGGATAGACTTTTTTTAAGTTATTCCAGATTTCAGAATCCAGCCTTTGCGAAAGATTAAGACCCATCGATGAAGACTCGATGGTACTTCGAGTCGTTTGTGTTAATGCTGTTCTTAGAACTGATAACATCTATTTACAAAGTGCTTCAGAGTTTATAGAAAACAAAGGAAGTGGATGGATTGCTCTCCGGGGTTGGTCCGAGCAACACGATCCAAAACCATATGCAAACTGACTTACTGAAATAGCTCCGTTTATGGAATTAATTTGTATAATTAGTTTCCTTGTGCCAAGTCTTAAAGGAGTCTTAATCTATCTAGCACATATCTAAACTATAACTCCTTCGATGGAACCAGTTGATTGAATAATAAGGTGTAATTTGTTCTTTGAAACGATTCGATCTCTAATGTTTTTCAGCAATTTAGTGATTGCAAAACGGTTAGCTGGCAAACATACCTTAAGCCTGAAACTCCAAGTGATGGATGCGTTATCGTAAGTCGATCGTTACTCTTCGAAAAAAACCGTGTTCAGCAGGAGTGCCTCTTCTGAAATCTTTTCCTCGGCAGATATCTGTTAACCAAGATGCCCAGAGTTTACAATCTTATAGACCTCGTAACTGAAAGAAATTCATCACTTTGTCACGATTATAAACCGACTTTACGCAAAGATCTGAAATGAGACGCAGGAAATCATGAGTCTAGCTTAACGCCGCGATTTACCAAAAAGGAAATTAAAGGGAAAAAAGCAGTGATAAAATTTACCCTCGGCGTGGTTTCAAATCGTCCTTTCTCAGTCAACATCAGACAAAAGTCCACGAGTTAACACTAGTTTCAAGAAATTTACTTCAGTGCTCTGCAGAGTTAAACCGAAATGTTACGTGAGCATTCAGGCGTTGATCAGTTAATTAAAACCTGTACAAAATGCAAACGATTAGGTCATAAATATCAGTGTTCTGTGTATATTTAGATTTAACCCCTGGTCACCTTTCAATATTAAATAGTTTGCCTGTCATTTGTAGATTGCCAATATGTTTTTTAAAGTATGAATATTACCAGACTGGTTTATTAAAGTAAAGTGTTTTATGACATTTGGACAGCCATTTATTTCCCTTGAACTGAAAATTCATTCCACTCGGAGAGAGTTATTACGACTTTGAAGTCAACATCTGGCGGGCATATAATGTATGTTTTCTGTCTACAACTAAAAAGCAATGTCAAAAAATTTACGATAAATGAAGTAGACGTCAGAATTTAGCGATAGAGAAATTTAAAAAAAGATGTTGCGACAAGATATGAAGGACTTTACCGAAAAGAACTTCAACAAGTACATAAAAGCAGCTACTTGGACGTGATAAAATTTATATGCTTAATCCTGCCATAAAAAATCTTTGTTTCTTTGTTCAGCAAATTTATTTAGGTACAAAGTATTGAAAAATATCAAGAGTTCATCACTTGGCATATCTTGACCTCACTAGAGACTAAGAGTAAATCTTGGTAGGAAACGCCGCTAGAAATTTGTCCGGCAAAAACTAGAAAACAAGACAAAGGTGAAACGTTTAGACTGTCTCTTTTAAAACCGCCATGACGCCATGAAGAACAAGACTAAAGTGGTTTGTGTTGTTGTTGTATCACTTAGCAAAAGGTCTAAGAAAAATGAAAATAAATGGTTTGCTTACCGACTGTTTCAGTTTGTCTCTCTTGATCAGGTGCTCATCAGCTTTCCGTGAACGAAGATGGATTTTACGTCGAAACTATTTGCAACCGAATAACTCGAGTGATGATATCATACAACCTGTCAACGTATTTTAACTAAGTTTACTTCACCGAGACGTTTTTAAAAGCTTTACACTCATTAATTTATACATTATTATCTGGCGCCTTTTGTGATGGTTGAAAGTTTTATGAAGCGAAACCTCTTTTTAATGACTTAATTGCTTTCCATTTGTAAATCGGTTCCGGTGGAGGAAGGAATCGTTTTCAGATCAATTTCGCATTCGTGCAGCAGTGAATCTCGTGGGAATGTAATCGAACGCAGTTGGGGGTAGCTGGTCGTTTTCTGGAAAGATTACATCCTGATTTCGGTTGAATATGTAATAAAATGCGGCAGAAAAATAAAGCGATATGAATAGATAGTGTACTGACTTTCAGCAGATGGGAAAAACGTTTTGGCTCAAAAAAATCACGTTTTTTTTTTTTCCATTTTCCTTGCGTTTGTGTAGCCCTTGGAAAAAACCCACTACGTACACACTTCCGGACCCTTTCCTGTCGCTTCTCTTGTTGTATGATTTTAGATTTTGCGATGCCTCTGGCTGTACCAAGCATTATTATTATTATTTGTTTTACACTTTTTATGAAAATCTTTTTGTTCCTGAGCTTGGCCACTGACCACCAAAGTTGTAAGTCTGGCTGGATAAAGATGTTCAAATTTGTTATTGTTCCTCGCTCACGTTCACACCATTGTTTTTCGTAGCAGCATTTAAAAGATTGTAGTGGCATCAGATAAATTAAACAAAACAACTGCCTCGATGAAAGCAACACGAACTCATTACATTTATTACAAGATTAGAAATCACCACCAAGAACCGCATCAAATGGAATTTTTTTTGCAATCTTTAAAAGATAACTGTGAATGTACAGGTTATTGTTCGAGTAGTAGAGATTTAGCCGTGCCTGTTTAGCACATATTTTAATTTATCATCTTTGTACATATCCTTGCACACACCCTCAGCACTGTTTATTAAATCATTACTTCCTGTAGCTTCCATTAGTTTTTACCGAAATATTGCCTGTTCTGTCATATCCGGAGTACTTCATTTTCTTTGTACATTAACGTTGAAATACAATCTAAATTCGTCCAGTTTGTAATTTGTCTTGTGTCCCGTACTGTTCGCGAATTAAAATTACGTAAAGAATGAAAATTAGTAACAAAAAAATACAAATTCAAAATAAATGTTTTAAGTAGCAATTCAAAAGGACTCGCCAAATTTGAAGGATGTCGCAGTAAAGCGTACAGATGGTTTTGATCTGAAAATACTCGGTAGAGTGGGCAGACTGATAAAGATAAAATCAGCAGAGTTACTTACGAGTGTTTGAAATCGTTTTTTGAAATCATTTTTTGAAATGATGTTTTCAACAACACGTAATGACTCGATCGAGTTTTGTGTAATGAATGAGCGTGAATGTGTGCACGCGACGCCTGTGTACGTAACTTGGTCAAACAATGACATCACTTTTTACTGGGCTTTCAGTAACTCAAATATGTGTTATTTCTTCTCTGGCCTGATTACGCGCCAACCCTTTTTTTGTTCTGAAACTTGCAAGAGCTAAGCAGTGAATTAAAATATGTAGCTATAGTTTCTTTGTTTCTATTTGCCGGCCTCCCATCGCTTGACCAGCTATTTACAAAATATTAAAATAAAAGATGCCGGATCTGTAACAGACCTTGATCGCTATCAGTCAAAAAAAGAAAACGAAAATATACTGTAAATGAAGATTTCACGTGGTTTATTGATCCTTCTGGCGCCACCAAAATTACCAGTCACAATTTAAATGTACTCAGGTCATATCTTATTCCCTGTCGGTTATTGCTGCAAAAAAAAAAGTATTGAAAAACTGTGGAACACATAATCTATTTTTATCTTGAGTTTTTAGTAGCACTTGTGAAAAGTATTTGCGTCAAAGAAATAAAAAAAGCACAATAAAATCGGAGCATTGTGTGCAATCAAATGGAAAAAATGCAGTTCTGTTAGGCCACACTGAAATACTGCTTTGTCGGGAGATAAATTTTAGAAAAATAAGTGATTGCAAAATTATATATGATGTTGACTTAAGTGCTGGAACCCAACTTGTAAAAAGTGGGATGGGCCGAAAATGGGGAAAGGGTGGAACACTGTAATTAGTTTTTAGGTAGCTTAGGCTAATTATGAAGCAAGCAATGACGACGACGACCCAAACTAAAAATTGATTTAGTAATATATTTTACCCTCCAATTTCGCAGTAATCTAGGCCTTAAAAGCTACTGAGACTTGAAATGTAATGCCAGTAAACAATTCCAAAAGGAAATAAGTAATATTAGGCGTCGAAGCTCATGTTTTTCAACATACGCAGAAAATGGTCATTTCACGTTGTTGTTTTGCAGGGGACGTCTACAAAATATGCAGTTACAAACATTTACAACGCATGTGTACACCCACCCTTCTACTCATTATTCCTTTTGTTCGGCGACATCCTCGTTGCCTTTGGCGTCGTGGTTTGCTTAAGCTCTCTAAATTACCCGAGGTTAGGCCAATTTATTTTCGCAATCAGCTAATTGCAGGAGCAGCCGACTATGAGTCGTCAGGGCGGATGCAGATCATTCTCCGAATTGCTTACACTACAGAAATGTCGGGTCCACATGATCCATTCAGCCTGTGTTATAGCGGCCGTCCCTGGTAGAAAAAATCGGAACGAGCGTGGTTCTCTCCGATGTTTTCTTTCGGGAACGGCGGCTGTAACACAGGCGTGATTCATTAAGATCTGCGCTGAGATATATCTAAGTTCTGTAGTTTTGTAGATCGATGTGAAGGTAGATTCGACATGTAAGAATGGCGTAACAAGTAACAGTGTGTCTTAAGCGACGAATTCTATTAATTAATGCTTCTAGATTATCTTAAAAAATGTTGGGCTTAATGGAGTTTCACGTTTAGAAAAAGCTCAGCGATTTGACTGAGTGAGTCTCTTATTTACTATTGATTTTCTCAGTAAATTTACGCTATAAAAAACCCTGTCATTTGTCTGTCATAAATGCACTTCTTATAAGCTTGTTTCTTTGTTCCTTTACAAGCTGAAGAATTTAAAACAGAGAGCAATGAAAACTGAACCAAACCAAGTTGATATGCCGGTTTTGCTCCATAATCCAATAGTGTCTAAGCTGAAACGAATAAATCGATAGTGAATAAAGTTGGTTACGATTCAGAGAGTTTTATACGGATTACGAAAGGATGTATTAAAAACGTTTGCACCGATAGCGAATGATTTATGTGTGGCAGAGTGTTTTCGAATTATTCCATTATTTAGCGAGTCACTTTATCTATCATGTTAGTGTTACGGGAAAATCTGGTTCCATTTGATGTTTTACGTAAACTGAATTTCACTGCTGTCGTACCATGATCTCAATCGGATTTTTTTAGGTCTGCAAGTGCGTTATTATCTTGGCCAATTATCAGTCGGCTCGCGGAAGACAGTTACTGGAATAAATGCTTAAATATTGGCGGCTTTCCATTTCTTTGTTAAACCGGTGAAACACGCTTGACAACAGAAAGGCAGTTGCGGAGCCTGACACTGAAAGCTAAGTAAAGAATTGACTGATTTCGGTGTTTAAACTTTCGTCAGTAACTGGTTGACTAGGTTAGATCGTGATCGCGTGAAAATAACGCGACAAAACTTGGTTTTTCTCTGATAAGCCTTCAAACAACACCTGGAAATTATTTGTATCTCAGGCATACGAAATAATGCCTTGCTCCTGGACTTTTAGTCAAGTGCTTTTTTCACGGTGAACTGAGCTAGAATAACATTTCTTTTAAAACAAACCTTGTTTTGTTTTCTGTAAGACAATTCCTCGAGGCATGACCACTTCCAACAGCACTTTGAACGAAATCGATTTCAATTCTGATTGCTACAGGCGCCGGAAAAGCAATATTTTCTGACACGTTGGTTAATCATAGTAAGTTATTTTGTCATAAGAAAACCCGCGTATTAAGTCAACTCTTGAACTAATACTTACGGAAATCATTGACACTGAAGTTCCTCCTCCGTGTTTAAATGAATAGTCAAGCTTCCGTCAGTGATGAACTCTCATACGTATGAGACACTTAACTTGTTTGCTTGCCGAAGATCAAACAAATTCCGATCAGCAGAAGTTTAACCCTTTCAGTCCAAACTCACTGAGAGTATAAGCTTAGCATTTCTGTTCTATATTTATTTATCTATAGTTTTGTTTTGAGGAATTTGTGATTCAGGAAAAAATTCTTTAGATCATACCTTGTCATGTTTTTCGACACATGGCGCGTTCTTCTGTGTTCAATTATCAGTCACAGTGCTAAGAAACTTCCAGTCAATGCGCTATTTTAAAACGACACTCGTTATCAAACCATAAACTTTCCACTTCTGCAGATTGCTTCAAGCGTAAAAGTTATCTGCTCCGCACGGGATATCCTTACACGATAAAAATAATGAACAAAACATGTTCTTCCCATTCGGTGCCCTCGAGCATTGAACACTGAAACAATATATGTTTTATTTTTGGCTTTTTATTAGAACGCCTTTGTTACTAATAACGTCGGCAAATGTCCAGCTCCTCCTTTAAGCTTGAATCTTCAGTTCGAAACTGTCAAATGTTAGATAACCATATTACGTGCGGATGTTGACTTGATATACTTAACGTGGACGAGGTAGACTCATGCCGAATTTATCGTAGCTGATTCTCGTCCCCAGAGCCACCTGTTTCTCTTAGCCTTGGCAAGAGAAAAAGGTGAAGATCGCCCCTTTCCATCCCGAAGATACTCAGTGTGTTATTTACCGTTTATCCAGGTTTTCAGCCGAATGAAGCGACTAGGAGTGTTTCTACTCCCCTCTGGATGAGATGCTAGTCCATCACGGCAGGGTTACCCCCAGCTTTAAATTCGCCGGAACCTATTTATACACCTGGGTGGAGAGAGGCTGTGTGAGAGTAACAAGTGCCTTGCCCAAGAACACAACACAATGTTCCCGGCCAGCGCTCGAACCCGGACCGCTCGATCCGGAGACGAGCGCATTAACCATGAGGCCTTCTATTTACCATTTAATAAGAATACTTAAACACCTTCAGGAAGTTCACTGAAACTCGCCTGTGGATGTTTTCGGAAAGGCGCTGAAATAATGAAAAATCTCTAGCTATCAAATAAAAAAAATGGTTTGATAATGGAGATTTACTTCCTTGAATGTTAAACTGAATTGTGTTTTTGAATTTTTAAATGCCCTTGGTGGTTCTTCTCAAAAGGTTTGTTGTATCAATCAGTACCTTTTTTTTTCGATCGCATTTAATAGCTGAAGTATCGCAGGTTTTAGTTAGACGAGCGAGGCAAATAAACAGAGACAACCATTAGAATATTACCAGTATTAATTAATGTAGAAACGATATTAATTTAGAGACGGAATTATGTTTAGATATGAAATCGCCCTCAGAGTTTGTTTATGGTTTGTTTTATATTCTGCAAAGCTGAGATGAACTCGTTTTGGTGTCAACATTTTTTCGGGTCTCTGCTTCGATGGAGTCAGTTTGTTACAATGATCTGAAAATGCATATAAGCTAGATTTAATATCCATAAGCGTTCTAGTTTTATCTACGTAAACTCACTGTGGGCGGACTGCGATAAAGAAAAGAAATGAATTTTGAGTGATTAAAGGAAGCCTTAAATCTGACAACGAATTATAGTTGGATTATTTTATTGGGGGAAACCTGATTTGGACACTCTATTAAAAACTGAGTATGTCGCGGTTAAAACCTTAATTGAATTTCGTGATGGTTTAATTAGAAAATCTTGGCAAAATACTGTCAGATCTGCCATACTGCGTTTTACTTTAACGACTCAGCTGATTTCGCTTTCTCTTCATCAATTTGCTAGCCTGGTCCTTAGTGAATAATCACTTCATCTTTTGCGGCTCATTTTTCTCCACAACTACAATAAGGTTTTTTTTAATGCCTTGGCACATGATGGCAGGTGTTCGTAAAGCCAAGTGAAAACGCGGTGTAAAGCAGATTTCCGAGCTCCTCAATTCGAGCGAGGGAAAAGAAAGCATTTATCTAATTATCAGATCTAAGGGGAAAACAACCAGGGATTGAGAAGTTTAGATTTCAAGGAACAGTATTTCGACGGTCGTTTCCGTTGCATGAAATTAACAACGATCACATGAAGCTGTTATCTGTGGACACTTTCCAAACAAACGCTTGCAGATGACTTCCCTCGACATGAACGCTGGGATGGCTTTTCTTGTATTAGTTTTGTATTTTGTCTTGCTTGCGGACTTGTACAACTCTTTCGTAAAACTTTTGAATTCTAATGGTGACAAAAAAGCCAAAAAGTCACAGTTATCGAGAAGGAATCATTGCCTGGACAGAACGGGACAAGTGAAAAGGAACGATTTGTTAACAAGCCAGAGTTACGACATCCAGAGTGAAACAGTTGTTCGTCAAGATGTTCTATTCCATCAGAAGACTATGAGACTACGCTCAACAAAGAACATTTTGCCGAAGACCCGTTCATGTGGTCGATCTTAAAAAGGACAAATGAACAAATAAAATGTTTAATGTTTTCGCGCTGAATGCGGATAAACGGAAAGATGATTAAAAATAAAACGATGGTAAGCCATCTTTATTGTGCACCTCATTTTATTTCCGAAGCTTTTCGTTTATTTGTTGAGGTTATAGCCTTCAGGGGGTCAGTTATTGATTATAATGTTTGTCGTTGAAGTTCGAAAATCTGCAGTACTGATATGATTTTTAAACGTCGTTTACGTAAACAGAATTTATTTCACCGCTGACCAGTGATTGAAACGAAAATAGCGGCTTTTCACAATTGCAGCTGTCGATCCAGTGTAGATTCTAAGAGTTCTCCAATCAGAATCGCGGAGTGCAACAAAGGCCTGTTTATTAAGTTTTTTTTTGTTATTTTCAAAAGTGTCTAGCAGTGCTTATAGCCTTGCTTTTCCTTATAACATCAGACCTGATCTGGCAAACAGGTGGAAATAACCGAAACAGGGAAAATCAACAAGGAAATATGTATTTTATTCATCTGACAACACCGTATTCTCTAAAACCTTGAAATACACGCGTTTTGTTGTACATGTCCACTCAGTCAATATGATAAGCCGCAAAGCAATGACATTATTCCACAATATTTGTCGTGTAGGAAATAGATTTTATTATAGAAAGGCTAGATTTGAACTGTATTCAGCTGTATTCGGTAATCTCCGCAAACATCCACACGTGGACGTTTCAACCTTGCTTTCAGACGTCTCCGGCTGTGACTGAATTTCGAAGCTTGAATTCAGGCTATTTATTTTAGTTTTTCATGTAAAATCAAAAGCTCGCAGGTTTGCATTTTAAGAAACAACGTGTGAATGATCTATTTCAGACTAAAAAGCTTTGGGTTCTTCCAAAGAAAAGACTAAAAAAGAAAAAAAAAAAAGAAAACTAACTGAATTAAATTTGTTCCCTTGTTACTTTGTAGCCTACGGATGTTTCAAATCGGAGCCAGATGATACCAGGCATTACGGGGGCGCATGAAAAGAAAAATATTCGCGAAAATGTTTCCTGTCCTCTCAGGTCTCCGTTCTCCGAGTCCCTCACTTGCATCTAAGAGCACGTGAAAACAGAGCAAGCAAACCTGGCCCAAATGGATTTCAAGCGGGACGTGATTCGCGTCATCAAAGGTAAGTCTGACGCTCGACCGTGGCCAAGAGAAATCTTCAGCGTTCAAACGAGTTGAACTCTCGGTAATGGAATGGTGGCCACCTATCGTTACGTTTGATGTGCAATCAATTTTACCCTGCCCACATTCGCAATAAGACAATCATAAGCCGTGTTTTATTGTCCTGTTAACCTGCGATATCAAGTCACTGGGTCTGATATGGTTGGATTTATGACCGACCGAATTTGGGTACAGTAAATACCTCCTGGTGGCGGACTAGGCTCGTCTGCTTTTGCCATGAGTAATGATTAAGGTTTCGTTCCTCTTGGAATCAGTGATCCAAGATCACTCGGATCATGTGCATCAATGGATCCAATGAGTCCACTCTGGTCACAGATTCATCGGTTCTTTTGATGAACTATGATCCGAGTGATCTTAGATCACCGATCTTGATCCAGATCACCCCAAAGGAACGTACACTAAATCAACATAAAAATCATGGCTCGTCTAACTCGCCTGATATGCCGCCGAAGCGCATAATATGCCGGGTAGGGCTACTTCAGTTTACAGACTCAAACAGTATTATTTTTAAATATTTTTGTAAAACTGTAAATCGACGAGTGAATAAAGTCGCTGTTATTGTTGATCCACAAAATGTCATCTGGGCCGGACGGTATGTACCTTTTGTTTTTTTCTTGAACTGCGCTACAACTAGTTTGCTTTTCCTTAGTTATTCTGCAAATGAACAGCTTAATTAGAACTAGTTTGCTTTTCCTTAGTTATTCTGCAAATGAACAGCTTAATTAGAAACTGGTTTTTCACTTGGATCAATTAATTTTAAAAACGTTCAATTGATGCATTTTGCATTAGATTCAGGATTTTAATGACTTGCTAACAATGAAAATGTAAAAAAAAAACTTGTTGTTAACTCGCGCTTAAAATGCGATTGATCCAATTAGTGAGTATGTTTTAGGCATCATTTGCGGTTTTGTGTGACATTTGGGATACTTTGTGATGATAAGTTGGCCATTATTGCCACAGTTGTTGTAAAACCGCTAAAAATGGGTTTGAAATGCACAAACTAAGTGACCATTCATTTTCTGGACTAATGAGCCGCCAATTAGATTCAGTGAATAATTTAATTCTATACAGTTTTTATTCATCTTTAGAGAGACAACAAAGAGAGAAGAATATTCAACCCTTTTGAAATTCATTTCTTAAATTGGAGGGAAAGCGAAAAGAGGGTTTAACTAAAAATATGGCTTGGGAGTATTGGAGCGTAAACTTCATTTATCTTTTAATCCCGTGAATAGCGCATTTGAAGAAGTAATTACAATGACACGCGGCTTGCACAATATACCCTCATGAGACCAACCAGCCAATTACATATACTAGCTAGTGAACAATAAAGGGCCGTTATATCGCTTGGACAACAACAGAAATGGTTTGTTATTTGCTAAAGGAAAGTTTGCGGATTGAAGTTTGACAAACTGTGTGTTCTTCGCACGATGTTTGTGAGCCGTGCTCGTGAGTGCCCATCAGTCGTCTCGACAAGAGTCTTGAAGACTCATCGGATGAATTCAGTGGAAAATTTTCGGTTACAGGAGCGAGTGAAAACAATTGACTACGAGAGCCAACATAACTATTCACAAATCTCGGACGAAATCGATGGCGTTCGCCAAAACTTGGTCAGAATCAAAGGTATTAAGAAAAACGTCGGTGTAAGCGTTGAGAGGCGAAAGCTTCTGCGAGATAAAGGGCTAAGGATTTTGCCTTCCAAGCAAAAAGGTGACGTTGATTATTTGACTGTGCGCACATCAAATGGAAAAGACGTCAATATACCCTGTTCAGATTTCTATGACGGAGATACACTTAGAAAACAACTCAATATCGATAACTTTGATTTGGCCGCGACTCCAAGTTTGACAAGTTTTGAAGTTGAAAACTCAGACAACGAGGATGTAATTGATTTTACGTCGGCTGAAAGTCGAGGGCGATGTCATAGTGCGTCGGCCTTGAACCTGAAAGAGTTCCGTTACAGAAAGATAACACCTCCTTTAAGGCCAGGGTCTAGGAGGAACTTTAAGAATGTTGATGACGAAAAATCCGAAGATGATGAAAAATTGCTTACTCTTGAGAACTTCCCGTGCAAAGAGCGAAAATACGGAATGTTAAGGCCACAAACTGCGTACACACAGAGAGAAAGGCCGGTCATTCAGCGCCCTAGAAGTCGTACATGTCCAGCTAACATTCAAGAGAACGAAGGCAAGGTACCTAGTAGAAAAATATCACGAAAAATCTCACAAGTAGCGGAAAACGAACGGAAAAAGTCGCGCTTCAGTGATTCTGTAGTAAGTGAGACGACCACCTCGGAGAAATCAACCAAACAGGAAGAAGAATCAGATAATCAGCAGAGGGAAAATTGCAATAATGACGCTGTTCTCAAAGAAAAAATTCCCCTGAAGTCCTCCATCAGGCCAAAATTAGGACCCAGGTCATTAACTGTGGCTGTACATGCGCGAAGTACTGGTATGTCTTGTACTGTCACTGGCATGAGAAGAATGAGTTTAGATACCGATAAAGGCATTCAATTTCCATCCGCCCCTTTGAGTCAAAATTGGTTTCAATCGCACTCGCCAGAAACAAGTCCTCGGGTCTCCAAGAGAAGCGTGACTATTGAAAATGAAGAAAACAAGGAGAGAGCAGCACGGAGGTTTACGGCTAAGCCAGATCGGAAAGTCTCGTGGAAGGACAAAGAAAGAAATGGTAACAATGATAATAAGCTTAGCGAGAATTCCATGTCTTCTGGTGGATCGTACATGGACGGGAGTGCGATCAGTCAACAAAGAAGTAGCGGACGCGTGAACAGTGCGCCCCAACCGCGCCCGCGAAATCAAACGCACTCGGCCAGGAAAGGACAAAAAGTGAATGGAAAGAGTTCAAGCCAAGATTTTGTGTATGATGCACGACCTGATAAGGCTCTAAGTAAAGGCTACATGACTATGCAGATGACAATTGGTAACAAACAAGTCATGGTTTATGTACCGAAGTTTTCACCAGGCGATTGTCTGGATGACGTCACGGTCGAAAGAGCCCGTGCAAAGTCGGCTGTCAAAGCTGCTGCGGGGACAATTCGATCTGTGGCTGGAAAAAGGAAATAACTTATATCTTCACTTCTGCTGTGCAGTTTATGTCTCTTTTCAAAGAAATTTGCCACGAAATTATATTAAAAATTTAAAACTGCCTACATCATAGTAATTATGTTACCTTTACAAAGCAAGGCATTTCCAGATTTATACTCAATTCGTGCTTTTTGAATAAAATTTTGTTGAAAAAATGAAACATCTGACTGTTTATCAGAAACACACAGATAGGTAAAATTTCTGCAATTTTTGCCTAAGAGGCGAAAAACGAATGTAGAGGCAGTACTAGAGGATAAACTATTGGTTTGCGAATCCCCCCCCCCACATCGTCTCTCTCCGAGTAGAAATTCAAAGTCCCCCTATGGCAGCTCAAGGATGAATAGGCCAATTCCAAGTTGACTTTTGCCTCTATGGGAGGAGTCTTTTATGCAAAACTAAATGTATGTCACCTGTTCATTCATTCTAATGAAAAGCAAGTCATTTTCATGTGAAACGTTTTGCATGAGCACTCAATCTGAAACAGAGGCAAACTGCAACTCGGAAGTGGAAGTAAAGTCTGGATAGGAGCCAAGTTGCCCATCGATCGCCTCCGGAACATTGACCAGCACATTATGTTGTGTTCTTGGGCAAAGCCACTTAACTCTATCAGTGCCTCAGCGATGGACTAGCAACCCATTCAGGTAGGAATAGAAATACTCTTAGCTAGTCACTTGACGCTACAGAAACCGGAATAAACTCCGGTCTGAAGGGACACTTGGCTCTTATGTAGACTTCACCTTTTACCAACATTACACAATGTATTTGATTCTTACCTTCTTCTTTCTAGAAGAAACTTCTGCCTCATTTTGCTGCGACAAGCGTTTCAGAACCGGAAATAGTCTCAGCAGAATTACTTTTATCTTCCAACTGTTCCAATACAATGTAATCTGTTATTGTGACTTGAATTACCTCCGTTGCCGGATGTGAAAGGTCTCTCCGCATTAGTCACTGAGTCGCAGGCTAGTTCCAGACCATTACCGAGAATAGGACTATTGTCTTATGGACATATGTATGGCAATATGTCCTGCTAGTTTTGAGGAAACCTCACTAATGTTTGACCATTTTAACTTGCCACTTAATGCTGCATGCTTAGTAAAAATGATTAAATAACTGGGGAGCAGGTCATGGTTAATCTTTGGTTACAATTTTTTTTTCGCAATTTCGCCTTAACTTAATTTTTAAATAATAGTAATAATACCTGCAGTATAAATAACAAACTTCGCGGAATTTTTTTTTTTTTTTCCACAAGCAGCCTTTAAAAGATGGATAGAAAGATTTAAAGGTGCGTTTCTAGAACCTGCTTCGTTTGCTGGGTGTTAAGTGTTGAATTAGTCGCTGTAGCTTCCGCCACCTGCCTTCGAGTAGCCAAATTTTTTGACCCGTAGGCACAATTCTAATAGTTTTTCTTCAGATTTCTTACTCTCTTTCGTTGTAATGGGGTAGTCTGGTTTCCCAAGGAGGTCTCGTTTCGATGCTTATGAGACTGGGTATAGTAGTCGTGATATTCAGACCTCACTGTCCGTGCCTTCCAATGACTTGGTGACATTAGAGGGCACTGGCGATGAGATCTGAATACTCATGCGGCTGAGAATAGCCGCCGGCGGTCTGACATCACAGCTCTTTAGCGGTTCAGTGTAAACACTTTCAAGCACGCACGCAAGTATTTCCGTTCGTTCTCGGCACACTTATATTACTATGTGACATCCAGAAGGCGTTGGAACCTAATATCAAAGATCATCTTAGAATTAGGCATTTTAACAGACCCATTTATTTTAGTTTTTTTAGAAACTTGATTGTGTCGAGGCACATGACCAAACAACTGGACATCACAATGTGTCCTGCTAATTTTGGGAAAAAAACTCAGAAACGTTTGACGACTGTAGCTTGCTACTGAATGCTGCTTAGGTGAAAAAACATTGAAATCAATAGGGCAGTACAGATTAAATTATTATGGTTAACCTTCGGTTACAAATTTTCTAGCAATCGCGCATTTCCAAGCTAGTATAAATATGAAATCTTTGTTTTGTGTTGTTACAAAATTAATGTTCTCTAAAAGATCGACAGACAGAGTTAAAGCTGCGTGTCTGGAGCGTGCTTCGTTTGCTGGGTGGTAAGGTGGTGAATCAGTCGTTGTAACTTCGACCGCCTGCGCTGAAGAACTAGCCAATTTTTGTTTAACGTACAATTCTAATAGTTTTGCTCTCGATTTCTTACCTGTCTCGTTGTAGTTTGAGTTTTCCAAATGCTTTTTGATAATTTATTTTTGACTTTTATGACAGTTAATAGAGCTCATTCAGAGGAAAAGTCATCTGAATAAGCTCTATTAACTGTCAAAAAAGTCACAGACAAGGACACTGTGGCGAAGCGTCGTAAAACGAACTTTTCGTCCAGCTAAGCAATTGTAGTTGCGTCACAATTGAACTGCAATAATGACGAAATTAAAGCGCGCGCACATTATGACGCCAGCAAAACAATTTGGTTGATTCCATTTTTTCTCAGTTTTTTACTAACGTTTTTTTCAGTTTCTTTGGTTCTGGGACACGTGTTAAAAGGTTGCAGCGGTAGCTGGTTCAAGCAATAGAAGTCAATCCTTTTCTTTTCTATAATATTCCTTTTGCTAGTGTCGATACCTGGCTGTAGTTGCCTGTATCTTCTCATTATGTTCTTTTTCCTTGGAGTGCTACCTAACTTTGTCGAGCTCTTTAGCCAAAGCCGCCTGTAAATATAAGTGTAAATATGCTTCAAAAAAGGTTGTAATACGTTTAATTAACAGGCGGGGACACAAGGCTCTCTTCCGCAGCTATCGCGGAGCAAATACTTTGTGCCCTGAAACAGATACCACTGTACCGCGGAAATTTGCTTTGGCAGACTCCCGAGGGGGAGGGGGGTTCTCCCAGAAAAATTTTGTAGGGGTGTGCGACCCGCTTCCCAAAACCCTTACCCTTTTTATAACCAAAATCTGCGATTTTCCTTCCCCTATTTATGACCTGACCAAAAATTTATCCCTTTTTATGACCTGACTCTTAGATCATTAGGGAAAGGGCTTTTGTTCCTGGCTTTATCTAGCATGCATAGCAGTCGTTAAACGGGGTAGAGGAAGGCAGAGCGCGGGTGGGAGAAGGAGGGCGCGATGAAGAAGTAGCTTCTTCTAAAAGAAAGACCAAAACGGCTGAAAGACCATTTCTTTGGGGCCGCACATACCTATAGCCCATATAAGTGAGTACCCCCCGGGGGAGGGGGGCGACTTCAGGCGTAGTCATTAGTCGGGGTTAGTTTATCTTACCCACCGATTTCCGGTGTGTAAATGATTTCAGTATTGTGGTCATTGAGGAATATCGGATTTAGGACGTTCGCGCTAATTGTTTCTACGTATCCTTACTGTGCACGAAATTCGCATGCCACGTCATGCATCGAGCGCGCGCGCTAAGTAGTAAAGTGAACAATAATAGGGCAAATGGCCATTGCTATAACTTTACGTGGATTTAACGATCTTGGACATTCGGTGACCCCTATTCAGTGTTCTTTTGAGGGGTCATTTTCTCTACCGATTTTCTACGTTTTGCGAAAAAATAAAGAAAATCTATCGAGTACAAGTTTGAATTTTTTGCAAAACGCTCCAATGAATTCCGTTCATTTGACCTCTTTGTTTAGCTATGCGGCAGTTTCAAATGCCTCTTTAAGGGTTAAGGTTTGTGAAAATGATGGCAATATTTGAAATTATTAACGCCACAAATTCACTTATGCAAAATATTATTAGGATAGTTTACCTCTCTTGACTTATCTTTGATATTTTAAACTAAAGACTGCCTTGGAGACCATGCTGAATTACGCGCACCAAGATATCAAATTGAAACTAGGAAGTGACTTTTAAATGACATTGGTTTAGTTAGCGTACGTTGGACGAAGTGACAATCAATTACAGTGACAAAGTTTCCACATTGAAAATAGCCAGTCTGGTATAATATAGGGTTTTTAGTACCTAGTCAGGACCAGGATTGCAAAATCAAGCTGACTTTGTTCACTTTAGGGTAAATTTTTCAGTGTCTGAACAGCACTCCCCAACCAAATGATTCTACAGAGTATAACTGCGGGCATTCAGTTGTTCGATAACTATAACAGAATGATTAGAAGAGCAACTAAGTTGATGATGAGTATGACCAAAACTATTTTGCATTCTATTGAGAATACGGAAGTGAGCTTTGCCTGCCACTGTTTCAAACAGGAGTTCATTGTTTGGTTAATGTGGGCCAACATTTATTCCATAGCTTAATGCGCAGATATCTCTTGACAGGCTGGATTAACGTATCTCCAAGGGACAGAGCAAAATAAAACAAACAAACACCTAACGCTATAGCTTTTTTCAGTCGGTTTCAGTGGACCTGTTGCTTTTTGATCAGTTATTCCATTTCCGGTGTTCTTATACCTTGTTAAGCTCATTGGCTCATTCGGTTTGCACGTGCTTTGACTTTGACCCGACTGCTGTATTCGAGTGTTCCTGTTATGTTTGATTGATTATTCCATCAGTTCGCCCCGATGAAATTTAATTTCAAAGTCTATTCCTCGTTTTAAGATAGGGATTCCACAAAAAGAGAAAAAAAAAACACAAGTTGATATTTTCAAGAGATGGTCATCGTCTCTTTTGCGTCACCTATCAGGAGACCTAAAGCCAGGATGAATCTTTATATAACTAATTAAGTTGCCATGTTTTTATCTATATACCTGTGCTAGTTTACGTGCAAAGGATAAAAGTAAATCGAAGTTCTGTTTACCCCTTTTGACGAAGACGAAGGAAGGCTTACTTCGTTTCGCGGGAAAAATATTCGAAGTCACTCGAAGCCTGACAAGCGAATATAAAACAAAAACAATATCAAAACGTTCCGTCTTAACTGGTGAAGTTACAAAATCTGATCAAAGCGAAATGAAAAAGACAAGAAAGGCAAGTCTCTCGAAATAACTGCCATCGCCAAAACCAGACGGATATATCGGTTGATTTAACAGAAGCTTAATTATGCCACTATTAGATCATAACTGATTTGTCTTGTCATCAAACTACCTTTTTTACAAATGTCGGTTTATGTCATTTCATACTGAGATCTAGATAAGCGTTCCAACCAATGAACATCCCGCACTCTTTTGGAATTGAATACCTTTCTCCACTCCTTTGATCACAAATCAACGTTAATGAATTAACTTTGAATAACAACCGCACGGCTGTAAATATTTAAATTCCATTTAGTCCACAATACTTACTCTATCAAGCGAAAATGTCAAAAAACATTTCACTTCACGAGACCTTTGCAAACAAATGCAAATTATTATGAGTCGTGCGTAATTATGACTGCCAAATTCTTAAAAAGAAGTTTGCAAAACCAACGCACAGGGGTACTTTAGACTGAACATAAAACTTCCGGTATGGCGAGCTATTTCATTGCATTTCAGCAATAAAACGTCTCTGGAGTTTGTTATTTAAAACTGTTAGCTTTCCAGTGTGCGATGAAATCGGATGCAACCTTGCGTAAACCCCTCCAGGGTAGCGTGATTTGCCACACGGCTCACTGACGGCTTGCTAAGCTTGGTTGTATCTTAGATACAAGGTCAACTATTGTGCTCTTTTTCGTTAAAAGAACCCTCAAGTAGTCCATTGTCTACTCGACTGAAGCCGGCTTAAAGCTCACTAGTATCGATTCCATGCAAATCGTCTTGATGCGTGCCTTGTCAAGGCTTTGAGAAAGTTTTGAGAAGTTTCCAACTAGAATGGCTTCCCCGGCAAGACAACCCGGGTCTTCTATCACGTGCGAGAGCCTTATCAGGACACGTCGGATGAACAAGACCGAATCGTTTCTACTAGACGAAAGGTTAAAAGTGTTGGATAGCAAGAAGAATCAGAAATATGCTGAGTTAAACGTAGAGAAGAATTCTCTTAAGAAACAGATTGAGGAGATTCGAAGTGTGCGAAAGGAGTCGGGAATGAGCGCCGAGAGAAGAAAACTTTTGCGCTCTCAAGGATACACAATTGACACACGCACTGTTGTGAAAGATTCTGATGACGTGCCGGTTGCCTTGAAGAGATTTTCGATGCCAGAAATTGGTGGTTTCGACTTGTCTGCATCAAGAAGCCCAAAATTAAACTCGCATAAAAGTGAACCTGTTATGAGAGCCTTCTCGCAGATAAACATCCATGGAGCAGGAGAAACAGAGAAGGAAATCACTAGCGTGGAGCAGCGAAGGAATTCAAGATCCAGAGCGAGGCACAAGTTCCGTGTTATCGAGCCACCTTGCCGTCCAGGATCGAGGCGTAATTTTATCCAGCTGTCCGACGATAAACTAAAGGAATTCAATGAAACAGAGGAAAAACAATCGGGAGAGGCTTTATTTGATTCTAATTTAAAGTTAGACCATCGGGGTGTGATTTTGCATCCAAGGTTGGCCAAGTCTTCACGGAAATCTACACAAGAAGAGGTGAAAGCTGACGAGTCGCCAGGACAGACACGTTTGATACCTATTACGGAAAAACAGATTTGCCACGACAAACAGAAAAACACTACGCAATCAGACCAAGTCGTTTTCGGCCCAGGAAAACAAGCTTGGCCAGAAAATCGGTTTTTGGAGAATGAAACTAGAACAGAGGAATACTCAAGCTTCCCAGTTGTTGAACAGAAACTCGTATCAAATTCGTCCGATAGCGTTGATCGTCTAACGGAAGTTCGCGCTTCAGACGGCCCTTCAGACATCCATGACAACGAATCAACATCACGCGATCCTCATGGGGATCGTAAGTCAATCATAGCGACCAATGAAATGCATTCGACCCCTGAACCGAGACGAAAACAAGCTATCACCAGGCCAACTGCGCGGGTGGCTCAAGAAAAAATTCCTAATATGGAGATACAGAGCTTTGTTGTCATTGAGTCACGGCAACCGAAAGTGCAGCACCTACGTAACGCAGAAACGGATTCACGTTACAGCAGATTGCGAGCCAATTCGTGTGAATCAAGTGCAAACGAACAATCCCAGTTACCCCGTGAAAAGCCGGGAGAATTTTGGAAAAAGAGGCGGATTACAGTACCTTCAGGGAAACTCAGCATTGCACCGCCGAATCATAAAGTCGCTCCGAGTCACGATGGAAGTAAAAGCGAACCAAAGAAATCAGTGCTTACTTCGCATTCTGAACACCATTTCCAAAATGATCCAGTCACATATGCCTACGATGCGCGGCCAGGGCGGTCGCTTTGCAAAGGATATGTGACAATGCAGATGACAGTCAAGGGAAAACAAGTTAAAGTGCACATCCCCAAATTTCCGCATGATTCGGAGTCTGAGCCGATTATTGAGCGTCTTCGTAAGAAAGTTTCCTTCGATCGGTCTTAACCGAGAGCACTACACGAAAACGAGACATCAAATTAAGAGGGAAGGCGAAGACTTGAGTGCTTGTGAACTTATAAGGAACTTATAAGGCTATGTCGACACTTGGTACCCGAGCACGGTGTCCAAGAACGATTCTCGCTAGGCACTTATGTGAACACGCCCTTTTTGCAAATACTCACCCCAAAACTCAGACACTGTGCCCGGGTCAGCACGGTCTCGGCCTTCTTCTCGGGCACTAAATGCTACTTGGTTTCTTTGAGTACTCTGTTTCTGAACTCAACATTATTTCTGATTATTTTGTGCCAGCACGAACCCCAGACACCAGTGCTCGGGCAATAAGTGTGAACGGCAGCCTTGGACACATAAGTATATTGTGTTGTGCTTGAAAGCCCTTCTTTCTTAAGGATTAAGTTACCTCAGAGTCAGTCTTCAGTAGTAATTTTTTCGGGGGCAGGAGAATAGATCTAGACGAAAAAGTTGCCGGAACAGAGTCATCATTCTGTGTTTTGTTCTTATATTGTGTGGTATATTCTAATGCTGTCTCAACGAAACTTTGCCGAATAAATTGTTCACACAACAAAATTCACATTTTCCCTTTTTTAACTTTCATTTCTTAACTTTCCAATTTGTCCCACCAACACAAACAAGTTGGTATCGAGGAGGAATATTTCGCTATTTCGTTTATACCACGAAATCACTGGGACCTGAGACCTGATCAGTTGAAGAAAATAATTTTACTTCATGTTTAGGGGTTGGCTTTATAATGCTGGAGAGTTAAATTGAACAAACGGTTTGTGTCTTGTTAAAGTCGAGTTTCTAGAGAGTTTCGTTTCTCAAAGGGTGCTTGTGGTCGAGTGCGTATGCTTGCAAGAAGTTGCTTACTGTCCCGCTAATAGCAATTCGACACATTCACTTCGATGAGAATCTTCCGGGCAGCAATTTCCAGAAAAAAATTATGAAAACCAAACTAACTATAAGTCTTTTCGATAAACGAAACATGCACATTTTGACGTCTCTTAATTGTTATTCTCCTGTTGATCACCTGATAATTTAATTATGTGGGTATACTCGCCTCGTCATAGGAATGAGGCTACGGGTGGGAAAGCATTGCGCATGATCCAGAGCATTTCAAAATCAAAATGGCGGACGTCGATCACTGGATTGAAATTGCAAAAGAATGTAAATATCTTCCAGAAAATGACCTGAAGGTAATTTATAGTGATAAAAATCTGTTCATTCATTTCCAGCGTGCTTTAAGTTTCTAAACTTAATCGGATTCTTGGTACATTAATGACAGAAACTGTGTGACTGTGTCTGCGAATTGCTGCTTGAAGAATCAAACGTTCAGCCAGTTTCCACGCCGGTTACAGTTTGTGGCGACATTCATGGACAGGTATCGTCGGATTTGATTCATAATGATTGTGATCTCCGTTTATTATGTTTTATACTGTATGGGATGTATGTCGGTGAGACAAACAAATCGCGTAAGTCTGAAAGCGGAAAGTTTCAGACAACATGACATTTGTAGGTGCTTGTGTCGCGGAACGAAGGGCTAGATGCACTCTATCCCGCGTCACAGACAGTGTACAGCGCCTGTATCGACTGTTTTTAAAGGAAAAAGTCAAGCTGCATCAAAGACTAATGTACTCATGCATGCATAACGAAAACTCCTTCCTGTTAGTTTGTCTTTATTCTGACCACACTTGCACGGTATATTCAATGGAAGAAGTGTATGCAAATGTATCCTAAAAGCAAAATCTTTATCCTCACACATCACTACTTTGGTTCTAAGAGTTAGAACCTGTGCTACAGCAGATATGAAGAACACCCTAAAAATGTGGCAAAAAGATATGTGGAAATTTAGGTCTGGTCTAATGCATCATGAGACCTTAAGTAAAGCTCAGTCTGGTCTGCTCTCTGTGAGCTGGGATTTTTAACTATGTTATGTTTATCTGAAATAATTATTTGTTTCCTTTGTTTCAGTGGCATGCCCATAAACTACCTAAGCTTAGTGCTTGTGCATGACCACTATAAATGATAGTTACATTTTCATTTTTACATTTAGTGAATAAGCTACAACATTTTATAATCACTAAATAGTCTGCTTTAACAAGATCTCCAAAAGTGTTGAACACGAGGACTGACTGACCTAGAATGACCTTAAATTTCTTGTCAAATTCTTGAATAGTCCATAAGCAAGTCACAACACTCTGTTAGATACTCTCTATTTCATCAACATCAAATTTTTAGTTCTAACTAATTTGTTGTTAATCGACTGTCAGAATGTACATTTCCTCTTTCCATTTTTGTATATAGAGATAAGAGAGTTTTACATGCACCCGAGTCTTCAGTTGGCTTTTAGCCATAGTATAATTTTACATGTAGGTATATATTTTAATAAGCTTTATACTTAACCTTACTGTATCATGCTGTTCGTGATTTATAGAATTTAGTTTTTATGTTATTGTGTTTTAATGCTATTTTACAGTTTTACGATTTAGAAGAGTTGTTTAACACTGGAGGCCAAGTTCCAGACACCTCTTATATTTTCATGGTGAGATTATTATGTGGTTGTAACAGAAATTCAAAAGTTAATTCTTTATGAACTATTTAAATATCTCGTGAATGGTTGCATACCATCTATGCATATAACCATTTTGATTCCTCTTTGTTCCAGGGTGAGGATAATATCAATTAACTACTGTTTTGCAATAATGATATAAATATGTGTATTGAGTTCTAAGTAAAATGAAAAAGTCAGTGTTGACATTTCTAAGATTTGACCATATGTACATGTACAACTTGGCACCGTCGCAACCTTTGTTGCTACATGTGGGTATAGTTAAACAGATTGGTTTTTTTAATGATTACAGGAATGTCTCATATGTTGATTTCAGAGTTGACTACATGCACTTGTACTTTCCCTCTGGGTAGAATATACAATAGTCTAACAGGAGATAAATATTTTTTTCCACAGGGAGACTTTGTAGACAGAGGCTATTTCAGCCTAGAAACCTTTACCAGATTACTTACATTAAAAGCCAAGTAAGATGTCCAATTTTTGTATTCTGGATTATGTTTGTGTTCATTTATGTACAGAAATACGCAACTAGCATTGCAGATTTTTACGGGAATGGCAAAAATACAAAACACGACTTGTCTCATTTTTTTTTAATAACATCCATGCAAGAAATTATTTGAGCAGCAAAAATATTATCATTATTGGCTGAGAGCATGCTAATAATATTGATGCTCTATTGCGAGGTTTCATAAAATATCCATTTGTACTCCGAGATGGGATATTGCAAATTCCAAGGGGTAGGAAGGTCTCAAAACCCTAAAATAATGAATATAATAGCCAGAGTGATGCTGTGGCTGGGGAAGGGAGATTTAAACCATGTGAGGGGTGTGGATATTGTCTGGAACAATATATTACTGGTACTGAAATATCCAGAAAATTTCAGACAAGAATTAACATTAAAAGGTCCTCTGAAGAAATTGTCTTCTGACATTTGGTTAGCAATGAAGCTCCCTGGAAGACCTTTGAACATTGTCCAAAATTGCCCAAAGATTTTCAGTAATAATCGAAATCTTTTAATCATTGCCAAAGACTTCTGAACTTCATCTTGGTGCCTCTGAACATGGTTAATAACTTACATGTGCAAACATGTATGAACATTGTCAAAAATTTACACATACTACATACATTTACTTTAAGCTCTGAAGAAGCACAAGTTTATACTTGCTCTCTTTGGCTTATTGTAATTGGACAAGTATGCTAATTATTGTCTGAGAGTAAAGTGAACTGTAATTAATAGAACTGAAGGGTAGTAACAGAAATTCTTATTATTATTATTTTCAGCTATGTTCATTTCATAATTGATTTGTTGTCTTATTGCAGATGGCCTGATCGCATTACACTTTTGAGAGGAAATCATGAAAGTAGACAGATCACACAAGTTTATGGCTTTTATGGTATGTTTTTGTCATCTTTCTGTTATTTTTGTTTTAAGTGCAGGTATAGAGGTACATTGTACATGTATTGCAAGTTTGTAATGTGTATCAGATATTGTAAACAAGTGAAAACTTGCTTTTAAGAATCAAACACTAAACAGTTTGCCTCAGAAGAACTGCATGTACATGTAGAGTATGTGACTTAAGATAGTGCTCAGTGCACGTGCTGTTTTCATCTGTAGTGTGAGTTACAGTAACTGTTAGTAACTTACATTAATCTACAAGTATTGCTACACACTTTGAATAGGATGCTACTCTATTGCAAGTAGCCCCTGGCATTCATTTTTTCATATCGCCCAGACCAGTTTACCCATTTTATACGTTTTCAGGTAGAGATGGACATTGTGGGCCACCATATCCTCCTCAACTGATTTGAATAGTGCTCTGTTGAAAATCTGTAACATGCTGTTTTTGTTATTTTGTCAGATGAGTGTCAGTCAAAGTATGGGAATGCAAATGCTTGGAGATACTGCTGTAAAGTGTTTGATCTCTTAACAGTTGCTGCAGTAAGTTTTTCATTGACTTTAATATATTGATAATGTTTCAGATTATTGCAACTTTCAAAAATTGTCAAGATCATAAAGTCAGGAACCTAAATTCATTAACAGAATAAACTTCTTTTCAGATAATTGACGGACAAATTCTGTGTGTTCATGGTGGGCTATCACCAGATATCCGAACCCTGGATCAGGTAGTGAAAATTTTTAAATTTCTTTGTTTGGTTGTGTTTTAAAGAAACATGAAATTTAATCTTAGTAAAGATTAATTTATATCAAAGGAATTAATTATTGAATCCATTATTACATCATAAGATATTAATAAGCATTTGGTTCCTTGCAGATTCGAACAATAGATCGCAACATGGAGATTCCACATAAAGGAGCATTTTGTGATATCCTTTATTGCCACCACAGTGTCTAACATGCATCACATTTAATACTGCACTATTCCTGTTCACAAAAAGAAAACAGGATGCATTTCTCCTCAAGAAGATAGTGCTTTTTTGATAAGTTGAGTTACATTGTGTCCAGTCTCAAACAGTAATATTTAAGCAACAGCATTCCAATGCAGCATTTCTCGTAACAGTTCAACTAGACAATGGTGGGTTACATTGAACTCCAAGATAAGTAATAATACAAAACTTTTGCTGAAAAACAGATCAGTTACAAGACTAAAATAATGAGTATTAGTCTAAAGGATGATAATGAAAATCTAAACAAAAGCATGAAAGCTACACGTAAACCGGGGAGTTCCATTAAGGCACTGTGCAAATTGTCCAAATTGTTGGGATTATTTTGTTTGACCATTTAGAGGGAAGGTTTCTTACAGAGCTGAGAAGTTCAGTTCAAAAAGGTTTGCCTGCCTTTAAAAAACAGATGTCCTCTTGCTGAAAACATTATTTAATAAAACCCTTGCTAAAAA
>Ga0126337_10000160_pt1 | contig 27247 bp, 12 predicted proteins | sample DipCmetagenome_FD_92527 | JGI IMG/M metagenome (GOLD analysis project Ga0126337, IMG submission 92527) | Coral microbial communities from La Bocana,Puerto Morelos, Mexico - Diploria C A metagenome | ecosystem: Host-associated > Invertebrates > Cnidaria > Coral | place: La Bocana,Puerto Morelos...
AAACAAGTCATACGAAGGGAAGAGATTTTGAAGAAAAAAACGAGGCGTTCCAACTGAACATAAGCGGGACATTAGCTACGATCATACAGAACACGCGTCCTGCAAACTGAGACAGATGAATTGTTCAAAAACAGCACGTTATATGGTTAGTTTAAAAATGTAATACCATTGTTATTTGTGATTGCAGGGCGTGAAAAATGTTAAAGAAATGATGGAGACATTCGTAGTATGGAAAGAAAACCCAGTCATAGAAGCTAACAGTGGCTACACAGCAAAGCCCTGTACGAAGAAACAACAGGCTTGCTGATCTGTGGATCATCTACTGCATGAGTGAAGCAGAGAGTGAATGCTAAATGTATCTCTCACATGCCTCGGATCTGGAAATTATAATGAGTGACAGTGGTAATAACATTAAATTAATATTCTTGCATGGTGTTCTGTGTGGAAAAACATTGAGTCATTTTTCAGCCAGTTGTAAAAAGCAAAACGTTTAATTCGTGTTCTTTATCTTACCTGTGTATTTGTAGAGGGTGTACGCCTGGACTTCCATATGTACTGTAAATAGAGTTGACCTATAGATGTGTGATTGTTACCACTTGAAGGAGTCCAGCAATACGAGAAATACTTCATTTTTTTGACAATTGAGTGTTTTAAGTAACCGAGTTGTCATATCATTTTGTAGTCAGGTTAAGTCATGCCAGTTAGAATTTCTTTAGTTCCGCAGTGTCACTGACTATTATCGGTGGTAAATGGTCGGGATTTGGGTTATTTGATTCGAGTTACAGTAAAAACCTGTGTGTAACACCCGGCAAAATAAGTTTGGCAAAAATAAGCTCTTGTATTTTGGGGTAGTTATTGGCAATGTAGGCTAAGTAGTTCTTAATTAGTTTCTTAATTTCTATGAAGAAGATGTAGTTGTTAATTACCTGAAGAATAACTAAACATGGGTTTGGTCCTTAAATATGGAGTATTTACCTCGGTCACACTTTTTAACCACACCGGCAAATAACTTATATTTATTCACAACGGTATTATGATAAGCCTAACACAACTGATTACAGAATGTTTATTTAGTGTTGTCTCCATAACAAGAGTTCTAAATAGGTTTTTATCTTTTTGGGTATTAAAATGGCAATTTCTGCCAAAGATTCTTAAACCACTAGGTTCTTCCACGCGGGTTTTTACTGTATTTTTACGGCTGTTTCGTTATATCGTGCGTATATTTCGCAACGCATCAGAAGTCATCTAACAAGAAAATACCTGGAAATTAAATGGAGCACATCCTTTTAAGACCCTAGCCTGTAGTTGTCCACAACAGAATTTTAAGATAACATTTTTAGATTCATAATCCCTGAAACTCTTGTGAAGCGAAATCAGAGCATTTGCAGGAAAAGAAAGACGAAAAAGTGTCAACCGTTTTTGAAACTTCTGTTATTTGTGCAAAGTATTTATCGAGAAGATTTATAATAATTTTTTAATGCGTGAGAAGCCGTTATCTACTAGTAGTGAAATGCAGGGTGGAGATGACGCAAGCCATTTCATGCCAATATTGTCTACAGAGTTTTATACCTTGTAATGTTGTGGTATTGCTTTGAATAAAGGTGAGAACTATTGCTTTGATGTCGTTTTTTTGTCATCTGATGAAATCTGCCCAGATCCAAATCTTCTCACTACGACTTGTTTCAGGTCCTCTTTAGTTCATCACGCTCTCTTACCACTACGGCTAATTTTGTTATTCCTCTGCATAATTCAACGCCTCTTTACAACTAGTTCCCCATAAAATTACTACGCAAGAAGCTTAAAAAAACAGCTCTTAATCGTCGGAAATAGGTGACAAAAAAATGCGTTTTTCATTTTAAGAACCGCGCTCGCCTTTGGCCACGAGGGTATTAGTTAAAAATACCTTATAAAGGTAAACAGAAAGAAACTAACTAAGCTGGTATCACGAAAATTACACTTGCCCAAAACTGTCTAATCTACAATGGGTCTGAAAAGCCAGCAGTAGAGCAAAAAGTAACCTAAATACTAGCAGTAGCAGTAGATTACACTGGACGTTTTATTAGTATGCCCAACCCGAAAAACATTCAGCAAGGCCCAAACAGAATAAGCAATCATGTACTTTTATTTAATAGGCCGCGCGATTTTAAAATACGTTTGAGATGCAACAGCTAAATGCAACCCTGCGGGATGGATAATATGAAGACTTCTGAATTCTGATAAAAATATTTAAAAACTTACCATACATTTAACTATGTCTGTCAAGAGGTAGCAGCCTTGAAAAGCACACGCATGTTTTTTGAAGCCAGCCGACATGAATTTAGAGGGGAAGTCATCCGAATGTATACGTACGAATACGTCATGTTAAGGAAACTCAAGATCACGGGTAATCTTGTTGTGTATGACCGCACTCGGGAGCCCATCACCATGGTGATGTCTCCTGTCGCGCTGCATGATTTCTAAGAGTACATCTCGTTCCCAGGGCTTTTCCCGCCCCTCCCATTCTCAAAGGGTCAAGCCCTGGGAACGAGGTTGCTAGGGTAAACATGTCAAAAACATGTCAAGTTCGCGCGCTTTGTGTTGCTTGCCGTCCACGACAAAAACATGATCGTGACTTTTTTTTCGTTCAATATATAAGACAATTATTAGATTCGGTTTCCGTGGTGTCCAGAATAATCAAAGTCTCAGGAAGGGTATCAGCCTCAGTCTTCGGCTTCGCCTCATTCAATAATTGTTTAATATTCGGACCAGGCGATGTTTAACTAAATTTCTTTCAGGTGCGTTTACTCATTTCTCACAGTTATTTAAAGCACACATTAACGTGTGATGCATTTCTTTTGTTCAAAGCATACTTCTCGTGGAATCAATGTCGGTATATAAAGAAGCGTAAAATGACACACCCATTTTAGTGTCGGTAGCCGCTGCATTGTATTGAAGGCAAACTAAGGCAAAGACATATCTTAGTCAATGTACTCCCTTCAGGTATGTCCATATTTTCTCTATTTACCCTCAGCTCCGTCTCCATGATTTGCTATCCACCACAAGCAGGACTTAGTTAGAGACAAAACTAGAGGGCCAGAATAATGCTGAGCAAGTTCAGTTCATGTTCTTGTAATCAGCAATTCACGTATAATTTCAAGATTTCTAATTGTTAAGCTGCCTTTTGTTGGTGGGTGGAAAAACTGATCAATTCTTCCAAGCTCGCCAATCCACTGCGATATGTCCCGAAAAGACTTGCAGACGATGTGGACTCCTTCTCGCCCATCTTCTTCAAAAATATATATCTCAAAAACAACTTTGAAGAACGACGGCTAATTTTATTATTCCACTCCACATTCACCGCCAATTTACGACCAGTTCGCCATAACATAATTCCAGAAGCTCAAAATCAACTCTAAAGTTTTCTATCCGTTTACGCCGGAAATAGGCGACAAAAAACCGCTACTCATTTCAAGAACAGCGCTCGCCCTATAACTTTTGCGCGAAGCTTGTCGCATGCGCAAAAAAGGAAGGAGGCCCACTCTGGTGAAAGCAAAGGCATCACTACAGAGAAAAACATCCTGACTTCAATATTTCAAATTTCATTAGAACGGCATTATTGACTTTTTTTTCTGTTCCATTTGAAACATTATGTAATGTAATCCAGTTCAATCGAGAAACGAGATCATACAACTGTCTGGAAACAAAAGTTGCTTTTGGTTTTATTCGCCCAACTTTAACGCGGATAAATTAGGGTTACTAATTTGTAAACGGAAAATAAACAGAATTCAGCAATATTTAGGCTCTCTCCAGTGGCAGTCGTCCGAGTCTTGATGACGTAGCCTACAAAGACCCGTATGTTGCATCTGATTGCTTTTTACTTAGAAAACCGATCCAAAGTTCTCGCTTTGGTTCATAGTCTCTTTCGAAACATTTAAGGACGATTACGACTCCACATGTCAGTAAATTTGATGTATGAAAGAAACCATTAAAATGTCATTATTTCCTCCTAAAATACTGAATTTCAGTCTGACAGTTTTTAATGTTAGTCTCTGACGATTCATCGCTTATTTTCTTTCTCTGAGAAATATTTATTTAGCATATAACTAGTTTATCTCGGACAATCTTGCACATCAAATTTTGGCGTACTTTTGTTCGCCAAAAAATTTATAAAAATTAATTAAATCCCAAACGATTCTTGAGAAGGAAAAAACTATCCAATAATGAGAAGATACCACTCGTGACAATGAAAAAGCTTTTTTGGCAATTGGAAGTCTGGAAACTCTTGGAAGGCGTCATAAACAAATTAAGTAGTCAAATTTGCCTCCAAGTCCTTCCATACTTCTCACCCTCGTTTGCTCCGGTAACATAAAGACACTTATGCAACGAACTGTGGAGATGCTATTCTGCCATAAAGGAAGCTCGGGAAGTGTAGCAGTTCTCGTAAGCTTGTGATCCTGTTTGTCGTCGAAGTGTAGTAGCTGCTATTGTAGTGGGTTAGGGACATTGTTTCTGTTGTTTGTTCTATAGCTTTTTTGAAGGGTATCAAGCCATTCCTAGTCATGTGAGATCTTACGAAAGCTGCTACCCAACCTAAACAGACGACAATCTGATCTACGGGTGTGAAACGTTGCAGCAAGCGAAGACAATTACAAAAATTTAAGGGCCAAAGCGTGAAAGGGGCAATCTGTGTTTTCGTGCTTCTTCCCGCTCACTTTCCCGTTCTTCACTTCCTCTTAGTCCTAAGCCTACTATACCGAGTATGAAAACTGTTGTCACATAGCTTAGTCAAGAATGACCACACTGTTACATTAACTTCCTAAAAAATAATACCAAATTTTATTCCAGTAACGATTTTACAACATCTAAAAGGACAATTTAAAAGACCAAAATAATGAATAAAGGGGTAAGTTTCTAAGTTTCTGTGGTGCTGCGTCAGTGGGGAGTATTACAAGATGATTTGGTTTTATCAACTGGATGATAATTTAAATGATGGGTTGATAGTGTGAAGACATTCCAAAGCTAGCTTTCGAATCTCTTCACGGTGGCCAATATACATTATCAACCCAGTTGATAAAACCAAATTATAATTTAAAAGACCGTCGGGGAAACAACTAACAGTTGACGGCGAAACTCCGACACGTTTTAGTAACATAAGTTTCTCAGCAGCAACATTGAAATGGCATTATCATTGCGCAATATCAGCTCGGCAATTTTAAGAATACTTGTGAGAACTCGCCCTTTATTCTGATTGGAAAATAAGATTCGGACACGCTCGAGTAGTGCCACGAAGATTTGCCGAAAACGGAACTTGTTCCTCCAACTAAAAAATAAAGCTTTTGCTAAAGTTCAACGTGAGTAGCGACTTCTGGCGTAAATAGCGGTGCCGTCTCCAATCGCTTGAGTTCTTTGGCCTTTTGCAATGTTTCCCAGGCAACCTTTCGCTGTTGCTCGTCATGCTTTTGTCTCAAAGTGAACCATAACGCCAGGGCACATCTGCGTCCCCCCAGAACGCCAGCAACACCGTGAAGATTCTCCAGTCCAGCTGAGAAGGCTACGGCTCGTCCGCATTCTGGTTTCACTTTAGCCTGTGAATCAAGAGCATGACATCTAAAAATCAAGTGACTTCCTAAAGCAGCAACGATGCAGAGGACCATGTTTATACAAGGAGAAACTTGAGAAGATGATATCTGACCGTCAAATTAGGAGAGGCGGTAGATGAAAAGAGGATCTGTGACTGTCAAATTTGGAGAGCGGTAGACCTACTAAACCATGTCGGAGAATTCCTTTCACAGATATGGCAATTCGCTTGACATCGCTTTAGTTATTTTACTCCTAGTTGCTAAGTTATGTCTATTTTGTCACTGGAATCGAAAATAGCAAAGCCCCAACACCAGTATTTAGTGCCTCTGATGGCAAACAGATCACATCACCGAAATAAAGAACTTTGCAAACTTCGAGGCCGACCTTTAGAGAAAGACAGTGACGAAGAGATACGGAAACAAGCCCATTTATGAAATAACCAAATTATTCTTATTCGTTTGTAGCCAATTTTACTATGTTTAATCTAATTCAGGGGTTAAGGTGTTTGTGATGTACTTCCGGACGCGTCACATTTTAAAGATACATGTAGGACCGGACAATCTTGATACATGTATTGGGCAGTTTCTAAAGTATCTGTGAGAGAAGGTCGATTGCAAAGTTTGTAAAGCTTCTGTACGACAAGTGTTACATTCAATTGTTGCTGAGTACACTGAACTATACCTGAATAGAATCATCAGGGTTGGCAAACAGGAATTCTCCTCCTTTGAAGTCACCATTCAGATATAATAGAGCACTACAAAGCAACAATACAATGATGGATGTCAGCAGTTCGTCTCTCGTGACTACATGAATACATTTAGATGATGCTGTATGTTAATTTATTTCAATTTCGCATTGATTGCATTTCAAGAGGCTTCTGAACTGTGTTTCATTGTATTTATTATATATATTAGCTGTAATATATTGTATTTTTTTATTTTATTTGTATTTTAACATCTGGTAATTTATTGTGAACGACCCCACAAGCTTTCAGCTACCATGCACATCGTGTATAAAAAAGGCAACCTATCTACCTACTTCCTAAATTTTCGTAACCAAACATGGTTAGAAAACGAGCGCGCACGATTGCAAAGAATTTGTGATACAAAAGGAGATCGAAATAAGGTTTTTATAAAACAGTGTGGGACGCTTTACTCTTTTCACAAAATTAAGTTGAAAAGTCTTAATTTTTTCTATATTACCATGGTAGAAAGCTTAAAAACTGTAACTTACAACGTTTTTTTCCGACGAAATCTTTACTTTTCGCCGAAAAGTATTCACTAACCGAAAATCGTTGCGCTCATTTTTCATGAAGGGTCAAACTGAGGCATAACGGCTTATAACTGAGAGTCTGCGAGCCAATCCCAAAGCTAGAAATGTCGAGGCTATGAATTCAATGAAATTTTCTATTCATATTTCTTCTACAACTGATGGTTTGCGAGGCCTGGTACTACATCAGACTCGAACTCGCATCATGGTCAATAAGCAGTGTGACAATACCTGAAGTCTCTCCACGTGTAAGCTGGTGATCTCTTGGGACAAGTGCCTAGTCCATCAGCGTTCACAATACAGTTGTCCGAGTGAATTGGGTGGCTCAAGTGGAAACCTGGGTCAGGTCCATTGGGATCTGGGGTGGAATAAATTAACTTGGTCAATAGTGGTAAATTAATGGTTAATTGATGATCAAAGGTAGGGAAAAGTCTTGGCTTGTGGTACCAAGTTTCATCATAAGCTTAGTCACAAGGTTGATGTCCAACATACCGAGGAGCGAAGTTCTACACACTAAGTGAGAATAAGAGAAGTATAGTGGTGTGTCCAGTTGAAAGTAGTCTTCAGTAAACTGTCTCACTTTATCACTCAAGTTGAAGTAAAGTTCCGCTTCTTCTATTGGCACTTTCTTGTTTAGAGCCGCCTGTTTGAGTAAAAGATCAAAGAGTTAAGAAGACTACAATTCTGTCATAAAAATGAAAACAGCTTTATGTCTCTAGGGATTGTTACACTGAAGCGATAAATATATAACATTAACAAAAGCGTTTTTCATACTTTTCGTAACCAATTTAATGACTGGTAATTGGTTCTTTCATTACGCTTTGTGAGTGGTTAAAAAAAGCTCGCGACACCCAATCAACCAATTAAAATACAAATCAAAAGCAGTTGGTCGAATACGTTTTCCCGCGCTTAGAGGCAATTATTTCTTTGCAATGAGGCCTCAGTGGCTCATTGTGGTTTTAAAGACTATTCCCCGGAAGAAGAGAACTTGTACCTGAGTTGCATATGGGTTCAAAAGGTTCAATACATGCCTAGAGCGAACAGAACACAGTATTCATGCATACCTCTGAAGCAGTCAGGATGTTGACGCCAGAAAATGTTTCTTTCTCAGTAAAAGAAAATGGTTTTTCGTTTCTGTTTCTGTCATCATATCCATCTCCAAGTTTAGCAGTCTTCTGGAACAGATCACAGAGATCAAGACCCAAATGTATAGCGCGACATGACCCTCGCTGATAAACTCGACCAATCCTCCATAGAAAAAACGATGGCTGCTGTACATTTTCTTACCTCCAGAACACAGCCCATTGGGCACAAGAAACGCCATATTGCAAATGTGTCCCTTTACTGCAACACTGTGTATGTTACAGGTTGTTACGAGTTGAAGTTTGTACAACTTTTTTCTACACATTTTATGAGCGTTGTTAAGGCTCACTTTTGCTACACTGAAATTATGGGTAAATGTGCCAGCCACCATTTGTTTTTTTCCACAGAGGATTCGTTTCACGACAGAATTTACAGATAATCGAATCAATTTTGCACTCATGAGGTTAAATCATGAATTGCAATTTATGAATGAGCTGTGATTTCATGATATGCAATCACTGACACAGAATATCATAATTAACATCCCTTCCAGGAAACCATTTTCCTAAGAGGTTCTTGCCTTAGTTTGGTCAACTCACTGCATTTCCATTTGAAAAAAGTCGATAACTCACAACTGATAGAACAAATATAACACGATAAAGTACTTTTCACAAAGCTTTAGGTTTACGGTAGAAATTGAATTTCTAAAAGAACAAATTTAGTGTTTAAAACATTGTACATTTTCCTACATTTGTCGAGTGTTCTCAAATGCCCGTAGTGTTTTATCACAGTGTAATAGACGTCTTAAGCTTTTTATTTGTTAAATATAAAATTATTATTGTTATAGTAATTGCATATCACAAAATTGCAACCAAGCAATTCAGCTCTTGGTACAAACTTTTCAACAATGTCAATTTCTATATTGCACCATTGTCACAGTTTTAATGTTACAAGATTTTATGTTTGAATGAACTTTTGGGGGATTCATGTTCAAATTTTTAAAAGAATTGAGCCTAATATGGATTTGTCTGTTTAATTTTTAATTCTCAATTTAGCTTTGTTATCCTACATTCCTTGTTGATTTTTTACTATGCCTTTATCGGAGCATTATGGTTCACTGATAGAGACCCAGGAGCAGTTGGTGGGGACAAAGAAAACATCAAACGGCAGGGGAAAATTGGCAAAATTCTCCCCTGCCACTTTGACTTGCTTTTGCCTCCACTACCTGCCGATAGTTCTCTGAGAATGACTGCAAACCAAATCAAATAATTTTATTCATTAAATTATATGTTAGGTTTTTGTCTTTCACTTGACTTGTACTTGTTGTTCATCTGCCTTCATTATTTTACCATTTAGGAGGGTCATGTCTTTATTTTAAGTTTATTTATAATTATGATTACAAGCTGGCAACATTCAATTGAAATAATGTGTACTTTACTGATCAAAATACATGTAACTGCAGTATGAGAGCAAATTCTCAAACATACATGTACATGTATGATTTTTTAAATATGATTTTAGTGTGGAAGCCACAAAAGCCTTAGCTGGTTTTTATGCAGGTTCTCTATCCAGAATCTTATGTTGGAATTCGGTAATGTTGGCTTTTCAGAACGGAGAAAACCAAACACTAAGAAAGTATCCGCAGGAAATCTACTTGATGCTCATTTTCTGCATATTTGATTTGATAGTATATTAATTTATTGCACATTCAAGTTGCCTTTTCAGTGTTGGAAACAGTCAGATCTATTTTTTGTTGGGGTAACCTGACTCATAAGAGGATTTAATTTGTAAGCACTCTCATTACAATCAAATGAAAGTTGCCAGCTTGTAATATAAACTTATCACCGCTTACGATTAAAATTTAAAAGCTGGCAGCAGGTCTGCGTGGACACTAAAGCAAAACAAATTATAAAACACAATCAAGGTTAATGCCACCACATCTCCTGCAAAACAGCTGAATGGAGCAGGTTGAAAAGTCAGACCGGATCAACTCGGATCACTTAGCTTGGATCGAATGAAAAACAGGTTTTTACACCAAAACTATACGACATTTGCGACAATTTCACCAAGGTTAGCTTAGAGATTAGGGCTAGGGTGATTTCTTGAGGTCTTATCATTTTTTTTTATGTCGATCCAAGGTGAGCGATCTGAGTTGATCCAGTCCGACTTTTGTACCTGCCTCAGCTGAATGTACATGTAACAAAGATAAAAGTAAAACATTTCAAGGTATTAAATATCTACCTCTTACAAATTCAGTCCTGTTTGCCATTATCGTTTATGATCCAGCATAACATATGTAAGTATTGCAATTTTATTTGTTTATTTATGTTAAGGTTTAAGCATGTATCATGTAGGTAAAAAGTAGCCTGCATAGCCGGCGGGAGTGGGTACCCGCACGAACTTCGGTCCCGAACGCAAGTGCAAAAAGCCATTCAGGTCGTGAGAAGAATGGGGAGGAGCCTAGTTCGCGAAAATTCCCTCGTGGGCGAAGCCTGCGAGGGAATTAGTGGCTTTGCCGCAAAAAGTTTTGCATGCGCACCCACTCCCGCCAGCTACGCGGGCTAGGTAAAAAGTATTATACTGAACATACAAACAAAAAAACAAAGCAATTCCACAGTTGTAAAAGACACACACCACTGTAATTTTCCTCAATTACAAGATCATCAATTTTTTTATGGTTTTCAATATACATGTACACTAGTTGTGCCTTTCTCATTTAAATTAACTGTACAGTAAATCATACCAAGTGAATATGTGAAATGGCAATTTGGACTTGAACTGTAGCAAATGACTTCAAGACATGAGAGCTCATCGCAGTGATGTATGCAACTTAGGTAGTTGGAAACACAGGAGCATTAGATATTTTCTAAAGCAGCTAAAACAAACTGCATACCTCAGCTAGTTTTATCAACATCTTACACTGCTCTTCAGTTGCCATTCCCTCAACAGCAACCCTTGTTGTCCCATTCAAGTCCGTTTCAGTCATCAGAATCCTTGAACCCTGTTCATATTGACATCTCGTTAATTAAGGACACATATAAAGGTGATACACTGGTGCATCAAAGTGCAGGTAAAGCATTAGTCATTCAGGAGTACACATACATGCGCATTTACAGCCATTTAGTCCCTTTTGGTAGGCAGAGCAGACCCCTGCCTTACAATTAACTTGTTATGTCTTCTACATGTGCTATCACAGCTCGTTTTTGGACCAATAAAAGTTAGTACTCTACAATCACTAGCTCCACTTTTTGGAGTCCCCAGCCTTTATTTAAACATTTTTGTTATACAGTAACTTACCAATTAGGTACATGTCACAAGAACACTATATATACATTTATTACTTTTATTATTTTTATTGACTTGAAGTTACTGAATTTTTGAAGTTACTTAATTTTTTGTGAACACATCAGACAAATTTACATAGTACACACCCCTCAGTTTCTCTTAACTCTCTTCTAATTTTAGTATACATTTAGTACAGCACAGCAACAATGTAAGATTCTATGTCAATCTAACTGTTTTTGTACTTGCCCCATTTTGTATTGTTTGATTTTGCAATCATTGCGTCAAGTTTGTGAATCATTTTAAGTTATTTAAATTGTATATTTATTAAAAATACTAATATCTTTAAATACTGTCTGCACTAAAATGATGTTGTGATACAGTATACAAAATTGCAGGGTTCTCATTAACTTAGGAAGTAGACTTCCTGAAGTTGGCCCCTAATGTGAATGTCAAAGGCACAAGCCTCTAGTCAGGGACACAGTGCAAGCAGAAGTTGATGAGTTGTAAATAAATAATAGTCAGAAGTATTGACCCTATTGAACATTTTCTAAATATTGCTTATATTAAATTAGACTTACGGATCACTGTAATAACAACCCTTGTCATATCACTTGATCAAACTTTGGTGAATAATTCTTTTAATTACCTCATATCGTTCAAGGTTAACAACATCTTGTGGGTTTTCCATTAGTGGTTCATTCTTGAGAGGTCCTAAACCCCATAGCCTCTCAACAGTGTAATCCTCTTCACCTTCCACCAGGTCCTAACAAAGATAAAGAAAACTAAATGCACACGCTGGGTTATTTTGACCAGTGTAACCAACTGTGGCAAAAATATGGAACAACATGAAAACCAGAGAACCCAGAGAAAAACCCTTGCAAGACAGTGAGAATCAAGTGCAAACTCAACCCACGTATGGCGTTGAGCTGGAATCAAACCCAAGATACATTAGTGAGGTGCGAGTGCTATCACTACTGCACCATTCCTGCTCCCTACAGCTGCATCTACAGAAGAGTAGTAGGGCAATAAACCAGTTTGTCAAAGTAGGATGACATAGTGAATCTCAGACAAAATTGTCCAGTTACACTTAAAGTGGAACTAGTCCAATTAAGTTTAATTTGGCTTAGGATATTGGTTCTACAGTCCTTATTTGGTACATGTAGCTATGGAAACATTTAATACAAATGGTGCCAAGCAAGTTACACAATCTTTTACTTTGACCACTCATTCTACTTTAATTGAAACTGAGCAGATATTTTAGTGTACTATTTTACAGCTGTAATGTCACTTCCCAAGGTGAGGAGTTAATTGTCAAAATTACATGGTATGTACTTTCATTTGCACGTTTTAACCCCAGCACTGATGCTCTCTTCTATAGAGGATAACTACAGCCTTACGAACTCCACCGCTTTGTAAAACTGGAAACATCTACAGAGTTAACACTAACACATGTAGCTAATCTGTTACCTCAACATTAACCTTCTGATCAATTGGATCATCACTCTTTCCATCATGAAACCATGTGTCATGATCATCAAAATCTGCCTCTTCCATGTAAACATTGGCCATCTGCAACAACTTCATTTCTATTGTTGTTTCCTTGAAATACTGAATTGCCGCCTAAAAAAAAAGGGTCCAAAGAGAAAATTTTTTAAATTTATCTTAAGAAGTCAGAGGTTGATAACAACTGTAGCATAATGGTTAATACAGTATTAACTTGTACAGTGTCGACTGAGTCTGTCGACTGAGTCTGTTACCTTTGTCCCCCTAATGTTCTTACAGGGACCCTATTTCTCAGCAGAGAGGACCCTGGGACTCCCCAAGGCAAAATCCTGGTGAGAACACTGTGTACTTGCACCTAATGTTTGTTTGCTGTTGCATGACTTAAAATACATCATTGTAGAAAAACTCTCTGACAACTGCTGTAATTAAAACTATTTTAACACAGTACTACATAATATGCAAGTCCAAACATATTAGGTCATACTTTGCACAAAATTTCCATTTTAATTTCCATTTTACCTTTCTAGCTGTTATCTTTACACTTTGATGTCCCAGCTCTTGTTTAAAGTACCTCAAGTTATCAATCATTGTATCGTCATCAGGATCTAACAACAGATAAGTTGCAGCACATCCAGCTGCTTCCCATAGCTTTCCCTCTATCAGTTCCAACAAGAAAAATAACGGTAATACCAAATATAATTAACATCAATAACCATCAATGGCCAAGATCTTATTATGCATGTCTTTTCATGTCAATTATTTTGCCATCCTAATTAACTTAGTTCTAAACTACAGCAAACTCTCATAAACAGTCATCCTTGGCACAATAAAATATTGTCTGGCCATTGTAGGAGATGGCTGTCATGGGATGGTTCAAAAAAGAGCAGAAGAGAAAAAAGAGAGGGGAAAAAGGGAAAAGACCTAAAGACCCTTACTTCATATTGGGACAGAGATAAATTTGCCAAAAAATGGCAAATCACATAGTATTCAGAGATTTCAAGACTAGATCTAATGAAAAGTTTCCAAGACCCATGATTTCTACATGTAAGTGCCATTGATTCACAAACTGCTACTGACAACAATAAGATTGAGTATGCATGTACATTGTATGTATATGGATTGGTGCATGGTTGGGACAAAACTTTTACACATGTGGGTCATTGTTGAGTTGTGGCCATAATAACCAGACAGCCATTACTGGATGTTCAACCAGATAACTTTGTGTATTGATTTCTATCACAAATTAAAAAATTAAGGGATGCCTCTTTTTAATCCTGAACTGGTTTAGAATATGACATTCACAAATCAATGACTCTTATTTGATATTATTAATCCTTGGAACCTAATTTCTTCCCAGTCTGAGAAAAGACTTAAACATCAAATTCATGATTTTACATGCATTTACTCCATGACAAATAAATTGGAAATTAAATAATTCGTTATTGACTGACCTTTAAAATAAGCAATCTGGAGATAGTTAAAATGTCTTGCAAGATAATTCCTCACATAAATGCCTTTGACTCTTCGCAGTTTATCAGGACATTGTGTGCGGCATTCCAGAACATCTACATGAACACCAAACAAGCCAGACCTGCTTAAAATCTTGTTCTTTTCACGTTCTTCTTCACACATTAGCTTACAATTCTCATACGCAGTGTAATACTCTTTCAAGGCCTCCTCAAATCCGAGAATTGCTTCACCCCACAGTTCCTCTTCATACAATCTTGCTGCATTAAAGTAACTCTCTTGGTGAATGGTTGGCTCCAAAGAGTAAATCCCAGCTTCTGTGACTCCCGACATTTTCCTGTATACCTTGACATTGTCTGCCATGGTTTCATCCTGTGGTTGGGCTTCTGTGCATGTATAGGCTGCTCTAGCAGCATCTACGGTTCTACCCGCCTGTTGAACAAAGTAGAATATACCTAAAGGTCCGGTAATACAGGCAACATTTTTCTTCAACTTGTCTTGCCACATTGTTGCATTGCAAATTGAAATCTGTTGTTGCACATATTACCATGTGTGTGACCAAGTTGTCTCGCAGAAAATGGAGTGTTGCGAATCCTAGAAGTATGATTGGTCAGTTGTGTGTAAACAAAGATGGCCACTGCTCAACTCTTTTTTTGTTGGAAGAGAGCACTTGCCACTATCTCTTTGGGCCATGCAAACGTTTGGTTTGCTGCTTGTTTTTTGAAGAGACATAAGAGGTGTCACAAAGAATACGATAGCCCTTGAGGTCTTTGTATAGGGCAAATTTCTGACTTTCTGAGAGTTTCTGGTCTACTTCAACACCTTCTAGCTCATCTTCTCGAGACAAGTTGAAGGAAAATGTTGCCCGTATTACAAGACCTTAATGGTAAGTGTCAGATTGCACATATGCTATAAGCACATACTCCGTACGTCCTAGAGTATAGTAATTGTATGATCACTATGAAAGAACCAATCAATTAAATTGCAGATTTCCAATAGCACACAGCTGCAAAGGAATATATTATATGAAAGATCATATACTGTACACTGTACATGCACCGTACCATGGTTCCAGAGGCGATTTATAAAGAGAGAGGAGCGATGGAGAGAGGGCGAAGAGCGAAGTGAGGGAGAGGAAAAATCGCCTCTGGTAGAATCCGTTGGAAATCTCACTTCCATGCTAAGCCCAAGTACAGAAATTGAACCTCTATGATGATTGGTTACCAATCCTGGTAACGAGTAAGTAAGCCAATCATCATCGAGGTTCAATTTTTGCACTTGGGCTTAGCACGGAAGTGAGATTTCCAACGGATTCTACCAGAGGCGATTTTTCCTCTCCCTTGCTTCGTTCCTTGCCCCTCCTCTCTCCTTATAAATCGCCTCTAGAACCAGGGTACATGTACCGGTATTTCAACTGCAGAGAAAGATACATGTATGAAGTCATGACAGTTATACAGAGAACTTACATATAAGCAGTTGTGAAATAATTATTAAAGCCTGAACAGGATTTGGACTCATGACCTCTGCGATACTGGTGCAGTGCTTTCTACCAGCTGAGTTATTAAGCAAACTGAGAGCTGGTCACATTGTTAGTTCATAATATACCCATAGAAGGTGAAGAATGCAAATGAATATATGAAAGATCACATGATTATTTGTAGAGCAACTTCCAATATGGTATTTTTAATACAGTGTAAGATGTAAATTGTTGAATACCCCACCCCCTCCAAAAAAACCCTAACCCACCCCAAGACCTATACTCTAAAATTTGTGGATGTTGGTGAGGATAATGCATAACTTAGCTCTTGATATTAAACCCAATGAATGTCCAGTTGTTATCTACTCGCGCATGATAAACAGCATGTCTATAACATGAAAATTGACTTGCAGCTTTCAGCAAATATTACATAACTCCTTGCTACAACTTCAATCACCTTTTGTTAGCATATCACCTGCATATTTTGAATTTCATCTGAACAATGAGTATGCGATACTTCTTTGAAGAAAGACAAAGTTAGTTTTCACAGTCCAATGATCACAGACACAAACAAATTCTTCATACTCTGTCACGTTGATCTCCATCGAAATCGTAACGCGCAAAAAATGTCACGAACAATGCTCAATTCAAACATGTTCTCAAAAATTTGTCAAACAAGAAAGCTAGTATTTTAACCTACCGATCAAACAAACACCGTGCAATAGGGTTTTACCAAACTTAGGGTAAATATTTTGACATCGATCGATTGTTGTGTTGAACAAAAGGCCACAAAAGATTTACATTAAGCTTGAATGGTTCTGAATTAAAGCCCGAGATAAAAGTGCGTACAAGAAAAACGTAAAAATAAATCTATAAACTTACCTTATAGTAGACAAACTGTAGGTAACTATAAGGAGCTCTGATCTCGAAGTCGCTCCTAACGGCGGCTGAAACTTTTGTTCTTTTACCCAGATATTTTTCTCTGCACTTTTGAGCGCACTTGTGAGAATAAATAGTGTAACGATAATAATCCAGCTCTAAGTCGCTGATGATATTACGAGCTGAGGAAGCTCTGAATCTGTCACGGCAGTGCAATCTACAATGAAGTTTAACTTCTCTTTCGTGATTGTAGTCAGCAATTGCTTTCTCCAACAGTTCAACAGCTTCGCTCCACTTCTCAGCGCTATACGCTCGAACTCCGTCCGCATACAACTCATCGTACGCCGCAGATTTTACTCGGGTAACATTTAATCTGTCCAAGAAGTCTGCACCAAGAAATGAAACCGAAAATCCGCCCAAAGTGAGCCAGAAGATTAGCCTCCCGGCCATTCCTAAGCGTCTACAACTACGATCTGCTCTGCTTTGCTGTCGTTTTGTGGAGAAATGCACAATCAACCAACAAAAGATTGGCGGGTTAATCAGACGTGTTTTGTTCTATGGACCAATCAGAGCAGAGAATTGCTGGTGCTTGACATTGAAAGGATACTTTGTTGGCTTTTTCCTTCCTCTGCTCATAAATCTTTCAAAAACATGAAAAAACTTGGAACACGTGAATAAAGTTATGAATAGACAACTCGGCTAGCAATAAAACGTCAAATTCAGCAGCAAATACTGACTTCACGTAAGCTTTTCTTGTAAAAAAAAACACAGCTATAACTATGTGTTTCCTCCAAGTTGTACCTGAACCGGAAAGTGAGAAAATACATTTGCATATTCCTATAAATATGTTTTTAAAAGCTACTTTGACTACTTTATATTGTCGATATCATAAGATGAAAAATTAAACTGGTTCAACGAAATTGTTTTAAGGAGGGAAGGTCTTGTCCTCAAAGACGTTTCTATAACAGTCTGAATGCTAGAAAAAAAGAGCTTTTCGATGATCAAGTTTGTGGAGAGCAAAGAGGACTTGAAAAATAGTCTCAATTTTTCTTCCAATTTTTATCGAATATTATTTCAATTTTGGGATAATCACTAAAACGAAAGTCAGATTCTAGCAAGTTAAAACTTTGTCCATTTATCAAGTATAGTAATAATACTCCAAAAATGGGGAGGTCACTCAAAAAAGAGGGGGTCACTATGCTTTCTTAAGAGATAAGATGGGCCAATCTTACCCCATTTATGCTTAATTATTTCGTCAGTTCAACGTACATTTTGGGGAAGCAAAGGCTACTGAAAACAATACTTGATAGGCAGAAAGTCTCGGGAATTTGAAATTATGTAAACGGGCGCTTGAAATAACGTTTTCGAGGTCATAATATTTGCATCCTCGAGTAAAGGATTACTGCGCTCGCACACGATGCAAAACTTGTCCTTTCATTCACAACGTCAAGAAAATATCGGGACCCAAGCGATCAATTAAGATCACTGATCACGTGCACCTCCGCCAACGCCATCTATTGCATAACTTGCACTTACTGCAAAAAGATACACATCGGCGAAACAGGACGACTACTAGGCTACCGAGAACACCTCCGCGACGTTGAAAGGAATGACAAGGACGCATCAAAACCAGTCGCTAGACATTTTAATTTACCTAATCACTCTAAGCAACATATGAGAGAGTCCCTTAAAACAGTTTAGAAGTCTGGGGTGAGGTAATCAAACTTTGCGCGGGGGTTAAAATTGGACAACAGAAAGCAACCCCAAGCACTTCTCCACGATCGTAGTTTAATTAAAGAAACGTTTATTGTGTACATAAGTCATTATTTACATGTGTTTCAAAAGTGTTAATTACGGTGCAAATGTCTTAGATTTTTACATTTGTGCATTATCTAATCAAAGAAAACTTAAAGAAGAGCTATCAGTAATTCAGTTATATCATAACTTAAACAATTTTATTTGATCTAGATGTTGTTAATAAAACTTGACCAAATCTATTAATTATGATTTGCGACTTCGCTTTCCACTCAAAACCCTCCTACCACTATTAAACATTTGCTCAAATTCTACAGAGTAGTTTTTAGTCGTGTCGTAAAACCCAAAACCAATGATATCACTCTAGCCAATCACAGACCATCTCGTGCACCAATCAAAACGCAAAGTATATACACGTAGCTGACGCAAAGCGCGGGAAAACGTGTGCGATCGGCTCATAATTGCTTTTTGCTTGACTTCTGATTGGATGAATAGTTGGCACGAGGTTTTTAAGCCAATCGTGTGGCGTAGTAATGCAAGACCTATTACTTTTCGACACTTAGATGAAAACTGCTCTAATTACTATCACAATATATCATATTCAATACTGTACAAGTTAACTATCATCTTCATCTTCTATCATACTTCATGCAATAAATCTCTCTGCTATTACCACCATCTTTCTCCTAATGTATTAATCCATCTCACGGGCTAACACATTACAATCCTGATGGAAGGGTACCCAAAGTCTCGATTTCTCCCTGTTCCCGTGCTAGAACAAGGGAACACTCATATTTTTTCTCTGCGGTCCCTTACTGCTTAAACAATAAACAAACTGCATTACAATGTTTACTCTGGTTAGTGTCGGTCGCATTCATGAAATAATGTCTAAGAAATAATTGTACTTGAAAAGTATGGCTTAGTGATTGCCTGTATATCATTGAAGCACTATTTTACTTTAAAAATAACCGTGTGATAATACACTAATATGTAGTTAGCTTAAGGCCACATGTAATTGACTTCATTAGGCTGGTAGAATTTTCTTGTCAATCTCACCATTACCTTCCTGATTGTAGAACACTTCCTTATTATAAACGATAACGCCGGTTTCTTTGTCAGCAGGAAGACTTCCAGTTTCGTGTTCGCTAAGTTCGTCACTATTATATGCAGGATTCTTTCTGCCATATTGATCATGAGATGGTTCAACTTTTCTTGTCTCATAATCGCACCCCTTCTTTTTTCTACAAGAAAATAAGCCATGGATATACGTGTATTACAAAAAGGGAATTTTATTTGAAATTTATCAAGAAACCCGTGTTTTAGCGTTGTGTTCTGACAGAAACAAATTACATTTTTGCTGTTGTTAACCCAGTTACTAAGTAATGCAGTAAGATCACATTATTTAATGTCTTTGTCAAGTGGCCATGCTCTTCTCCCCACTAGTATTTTGTAAGGTTGACCACCCTAAGTTCTTTGATCTACGCCCCAACTACATGATGCATGGACAAGACTACATGGAATATGAGTTCAATTTGTTGGGACCTATTAATACACCAGGGTGGATGACAGAAACACCCCATGAGAGCAAAAAAACACAATTATCACTCTTTTCAAAACAAGCCAGCAACAGCAGGAGTTCTACCGCCTATTATATATATATTGCCGGCTATTCTGGTTATAGCAATCAACTTGAATGAGATAAGCTCAGCATTGTGTCCTATTGTTAAATCTTAAAGTAACTTCACACTCAATTTTGAGGCAATACTTTTTTTATGCAATAGAAAGGATGTTAAAAAGAAAGCTCAAGGTATTCTGTGCTCTTAACATTATGGAAAGAAGAGCTTTGCAGCCACTAACTTAGCACATAGCTGCCTACTCTTCCAGCTGCAGATGCCTACATGTATGCCAAAACATTTTGAAACCTCTGAACTGTTCTAGGGCTCTAACTCAGGGCACTTAACCTGCCACTTAGTCAGTCCACCACACTTCCCTGACAATTCCACAGTAAAAGTTGACTCAGTGACTCAATTCTCAGTGTTTCAATTCAATTAATATTCAATTTTTTATAAATACTTACCCTAAACAAAAGCAATAACCAATGGCTGCGATCCCAATTACAAAGCAGAGGAACATGAATACGAATGCCGTAACCATCCAATCTGCTGCAAGAGGAAAGTTAAAAAAGAAAACTAGGTTAACTTAATTGGGGACAAATGGATCGCGATGGTTCTGGAAGGTCCCTTTCCATTCCACTCTCAAAAGGAGTTCCATGCTCATTTATGGCAGAAGTTGGATCATTGTTGCTTGTGTTAGAGTTAGATGACTATTTCGACTTTATCAATGCTATTGTGCAAACCGTTTCATGGATTGTGTAGAAATTTAACCTACAAGAGGTCTAGTTAACAACAAGTTAACCCTGAACTATATGCTATCCACTTTTTGTTTGTGTCACAGGTGACGAACTTCTACCTTTGGGAGACTGGAGAAACTTACTTTTTCATATATGGGTTATTGACCAAGCATGAGGTCAAGATGGCTGGATATTAGCCAAGTTCTTTTTTTGCATGTCCATGTCCATACTTAGTAAACACACAAAAAAGAATGAGGCCAATATCCAGCCATCTTGACCGGACAAACTTGGTCAATAAAGGATTTATTATATAGGATGGAACACCAAATTTTCCTTGCAGGACAAAGCCTGTATCCAGAGCGGGCAAGATAGCTCCATCTTGCCCACTCGGGTAGCCAATCACAGCGCAAGATTCGGTTCATCTTGCCTGCTCGCGGAGCTAGTCATATAATAAATAAGCTTATTAGTGGTGGGCACCCAGGATTTCAAGGTTAGGAATGTTTGGGCTCCTCTGGAGTTTTCTTAGACCACAGCCTTAATTAAGAATGCTCACTTTCATTTTCTCCATTTGATTCACCCTTCTGAAAAGCCTGGGATGGATTTCCTTGTGTTTTTTCTGTAGATCTCTCTGTTGCTGTTACTGAAAACGTAGACCTTGTTCTCACAGCTGTGTGTTTTGGTGTCTGGGTTTCTGTTGCCTCAGAGGGTGTAGATGATACGGTTACATGTGCAGTAGAGGGTGTGGGTGTGGACACAGATGTACTTGAGGAAGTGTCATCAGGGCATGTCAGTTCACCAACACCTGTTTCACACATTTTATCTACAGCCAAAACAAACATATGGCAATAAGTAAATTAGACTGAATTATAGATTTATAGTATGTATGAATTTATAGTATCCATTTCTTTAAATTTTTCCTTATTTTTGTTTATTTGAACTTTTTTTGCATGGCCCACTTGCCTCGGACTAGCATTGGCTATTTCTAAGTGGGCATAGGAAGCTCTCATGTATCTGCAAATATCAAACCTGGATCTGTTTCAATTTCTTTTTCTTATACAGCTGTAAGTAAATCTAACAGCACAAATGAAGATTGCTGTTGCTGTACTTGTTGCTTAAAGTAACAGTTTGGGAGAATATTGTTCCTGATGTGATCTATGAAGCAAGAATCATACAACACAGGGAAAAATCAAGCTTAACCCCTTTGATCTCCTTTAAATCAATCAATCTTTATTTTCCATCCTTAGTTTACATTTTTACAGTTAGACTGGCCCATGGATAGCTAGTGCTACATGTAGTCTAGACTAGAGAGACCAGTCTACCAAGTTATTGAGTTAATAAATAGATTACAATACAAAATTAGGAAAATGTAAATAAAATAAAAGGGCAGGAAAAGAATGAAAAAGCAGTGTGTGTGTGTGTGTGTGTGTGTGGAATAGCAAGGGATAGCAAGGTCAATATGGCAAGGCAAGGTTTGAGATTTTCCCTCAAAGATTGAACATTCCAGGTTAATAATTTGTTTATTATATGATTTTTGCTTTGTCTTTATAGGCCCATAATTTGCCCGTGGCCACGACAGGAGAATAATGCCCTAGAGTTAGCCAATCAGAGTACACATTATACTAACTACAAACACAAGCCATAGTGTCCATAATGTTCACTCTATGAAATGTTTCTCATAACAAGGCTAAAAAGTTAAAAAGTTAAAAATTGTAAAATTAAAAGGTCAAAACCGAACGTTTTCGGCTGTTTGCCATCATCATGGAGCTATCTATCTTACCCTGATGATGGCAAACAGCCGAAAACGTTCGGTTTTAGACCTTTTAATTCTACAATTTTTAACTTTTTAGCCTTGTTATGACAAACAAGCCATAGTAATAACAATTTTATTTTAATTATTTTTCCGGTAACCGGGTTTATCGTACCAACGTCTTTTCGTACCACCCATTTTTGTACCACCTTGATACACGTTCATAACACATCGTATACATGTTCGTACCACATAAGCATGCATTCGAAATAGTAGAGATTTAGAGTATCTGATAGAGACTTTAGATGTATAGCATGGTTTTGGTGTGATTTCTTTATGTAAAGGATATCACAGAAGAAGTTCCGGAGAATAATTATCCACCAAATAACACTCTTATCTTCACACGAGCAAGTTATTGTATGACAACAACAGTGTGAAGACTCATGTCAATCGGTCATACTTTTTTTGAGAACCTTGGCTTTCAAGACAAGATCTTTATCAAAGACACAATTTATTCTTTTTATTCCTAGCAAAGTTTTAGAGGATTTCAAGGCAAATAAAGTAAGGTAAACATCGCCATTGGCTGAAAAACCTTGAAGATGCGAGCGAGTTATTGTGTGACAACAACAGTGTGAAGAAGACTTGTGTCAATCGGTCAGATTTTTTTGAGAAACTTGGCTTTCAAGACAAGATCTTTAACAAAGAAACAATTATTTTTATTCCTTGCAAAGTTTTAGGGGATTTCAAGTCGAATAAAGTAAGGTAAACATTACCAATGACTGAAAAACTTTGAAGACGTGAGCGAGTTATTGTGTGACAACAACAGTGTGAAGACTCGTGTCAATTAGTCAGATTTTTTTTGAGAAACTCGGCTTTCAAGACAAGCAAAGCTTTAGGAGATTCAAGGCAAATAAAGTACTTGGTGAACATCGCCAATTAGTGGAAAACTTCAACAAAATCAATATCTGCTATACAGAATGTATAGCTGGCACTGGATTTAGGCCGGAGTGCTTAACTTCATCAGCTGAGCTGCAAATGATTTTACCCAGCTCTTACTCCTTTCAATGTAAACTCTCATGATGTATAAAATCCTACTAGTGGCATACATGTATATACACTGGCTACATGTATATGGTATTTGCATGTATCAGAGCTTAAAAAAAGTGCCTTCTTGTCTCTGGGACAAGTAGATATTCCTTCTGGGTAAGTAACTTTAATGCCCAAGGGACCAGGCAAGTAGTCTACCAAATAACTCATTAAAAAGAACAACTTAAGGCTTGCCAGGGGCAAGCAAAATTTAAGAAACACTCATCCATGGCCAACCTGGAATTCAAGTTTTTTTTTTAACACTGTGTATCAATTGCTTGTCAGGGTGCTGGTTGATGCACATGTGCCCTTACCTTCAACCTGCTCTGTATCATTGCAAACGTAAACTTCAATTCTCATGGAAACGTTTGTATCATTACAGTGACCTCCACTTCTGTCATTAAGGTGAGATTGTTTTCCATTAGAAGTTGCTGAAACAATGATAACAAATGTGGCATTAGTAAGCCATTAACAGTTGTAGGGCATGGAGTTCCTGGTGCTGTGGTCTGACCTTGTCTCATGTCTATATGACTTTCTCTAAGGGAGTTATAAGAGTCCAAGACCATTTTTGAGTTAAACTTTGTAATTTAGAAGTCAAGTCAATATTTTATTTACCCTCAGATTGTAGAGTAGCTTTAACAGCTAATATTTCCAAGTATTTCAACAGCACAATGGGCAAAGACCAGACCACAACACCAGGTTCAACTTTGTGCCCTACTCTTTAAGATGAGTGTGTGGGTTCTTTAACGTCCCTTGCTAACCATAACAGTGACGATGAAGGCGACGTGGCCTATGGTTTATTGTCCTTATCCGAGAAGACTTGAATATCTAACCATTTGCAGATGTCATTGCAAAGGCAGTATATTCTCCTCAGTTATTTTAAGACCCTGAGTGTCTTCAGTTATTTTAAGTCCCCAAGTTCTTTATTCACTGTCCCTGAACAAAAACAGTTTATGATTGTTCTGTACATATTTTGTACAAACCAGTATTAGAATGTAGGATTTACTGCTATATAAGAGATCCTGTTAGTATTAAATTTGCCAAAAGCTTTGACGTAGTATTCAGAGCATTTCACACTTCAGTTCAGTTCAGTTTATTTTTCTTATTGTCTTTATGTTTACAATTATATTAACATACCCTTTAAAATTGATTTTTTTTTTATTAACTATTTCTTGGAGGACTCCCTTGAAACTATGTACAAATATATTTTAAACATTTTCTCGAGAGTGTTATTAAGGTTTTGCTTGCCACTGAAAACCAACTACCCTGCTGCTGAAAATGTTAATGCCACCCCTGTTTGCGTATAATGTGATAAGCATTTTTCACACTTGGTGTATAATTAATTAATATGTAATCGTTAAATTGTTGTGACACTCACCAAGAATGTAATATGAATGCCCTTTTTTGAATACCTGCTCCTCTGGTAGTGCTGGAAATCGTTGAAATGTAATAGAGTGAAATTCCAGCTGTGTTGGATTAGTGCATTGGAATAGCGGCTTAGTAGCGTTTTTATCTAGTGCTGTGTCACATCTATCAAAGCTTTCTTTGTTGTTCAGCAGCCAGAGGTTTTCAAACTTGTTTGTTTTTGAGACTTCTTCTGAAGTGGTCTGTAGGACAAGGGCTACATTTGGACAAATAAATTTTATTTTTGATGCAGATCGGATTTTCAGCCGTTTGTACTTGTGGGAGCAGGTGGTGCTGTTCCCAGTGAGGAATCTACAAAAAGAAGAAAGCCATGTAAAGTACAAAATTAATTTATAAATTATTTATATTTAATTTATGTATATTTTAAAAATTTTGTGCTTTACAAAACAGTGCAGTCACAGTACAGTGTATGTATATCTGTCCGCCTGTCCAACTGTCTGTATTTCCCATGGTTCATGTAAATCAATGTATGCAACAACCCATGGCCAAGACCTTGCCCTAAGAGATCAGGAGTAGTGGGGTTTACAGCACACATTTTTCATACAGGGTATCCATGTTACATTCAATTAAGACACCTGTCAAAATACTGTTCTGCTGACCACTTGACTATGTCACAGGCTCATGTTTAAAACTCATCAAGGTTCCATGTGTTTTTGAAGTTGACTGCTGTCCAGGTACTAGTTTGGGATTGGATTGCAGGCTCAAGCCAGGTTAAATTGTTGTAAACAGGAACTCTGCTTTTAGGCTTTGTTAATTGAATCTTATTTATTAAAAGATATCCGTACATGTACATAGACATGTACATGTACATAGTCAGGAAGCACTGTCACGCAGGACGCTCATTTTTCATTTTCGCTAAACATTTTGAGTAGAAGCAGGCAACATGGCTTAAAATCTTTGTCTTGCCACCCTGATTAAGAATTGTGCTGTTGCCCACTCCAAATTTGATGATATCTGCCATTAAGGGGGTGTTTTGTCTAGGCCCTCACTCCTGCAGCATGAAAACGAGGCTGAACGGTAACATTTCTATAAACCCAATAAAAAGTGTACAATACGATGGGAAAATAGCTGAATGTTTGCTACTTGACATTGAGGGCTTGAAAACACCCCCTTAATGGCAGATATCATCAAATTTGGAGTGGGCAACAGCACAATTCTTAATCAGGATGGCCAGACAAAGATTTTAAGCCATGTTGCCTGCTTCTACTCAAAATGTTTAGCGAAAATCGTTTTTTGGCGAGCTGCCTCCTGACTAACATGTATGCAAAGTGAGACTGCACTAATTCAAATTTGAATAATTTTAAATTCCCTGTTTTTCCAAACTCAAACCAAATTCCTTTTTATTAGTTAGTCGATAAAAAATGCATTCCATCACGTTGACTACACATTTATTAGCTACACTTTTTTGTTGCTTTCATATTTAATGTTGACCAGTTGTTTTGGACCCCCACTATTTGAAACTACTGGTATTAACATTATTTCACTTTTGTTTTCCCCTTAAAGTTTGAAATAATAGTGTTCAACTGTACATTGTATCAGGCTGCAAATAACGATCCAGATAGTGCGATCAGTACACGATTTCATTACTTGTCACGCAAAGTGTGCAAATGTGTAGACGTTTACGCTTCATTTTTTCAATTGATTATGAGATCGTTTGAACGCTTCAGCTTTCATTTATTCTGCATATTTTAACTTAAGTTTAGTTTAGCAATCGATATGTCGATTGCCAAAATGTAATATTTAATTACAAGTGATTTAATTTGCCAGATGTAAAGTAAAACGAACAATTGCGGTTCTATCTTGCGTAACCGTTCCACGTAGTATGCCAGGCTGCTTCTGCAATAAAACTATTAACTTGTAATTTTTACTGCCAAATTGACTTGGATTCAGTTGTTTTTTAAACAAGGTTTACTGTGCAATCTGGGTTTACTATCGCAAGAGTTACGATTTTTTCAATTTGACCGCCCAAAAACAGGTTGTGTCCAAGCAAAAACATGTTTGACCAGACAACGTGACCAGCGCCTCCCCATTAGTTACATTTTGCAGCCCTGTTGTATGCACAAATCATCTAGATATTTATAGTAAACATACCTACATGTACATGTAATATAATTACTTATTAGAATGCATGGCAGAAGACTATTAAATAAAGATAACTTTAATATTAAAATAAATTAGAATAATAAAGTTTAGACATAATATGAAACACTACATGTAAATCAGAGCAAAGAAAACAGTCAGCAGTGCTCGAAATTAGCGGTTGTCCGGTCGTCCGAGACGACTTAAAGTGCGTTCGGGCAACCAGTTTTTAGGAAAAATATAAGCCTGGTTGCCCGACAAGAAAACCGCCGGACAACCCAGG
>Ga0126337_10000161_pt1 | contig 27239 bp, 25 predicted proteins | sample DipCmetagenome_FD_92527 | JGI IMG/M metagenome (GOLD analysis project Ga0126337, IMG submission 92527) | Coral microbial communities from La Bocana,Puerto Morelos, Mexico - Diploria C A metagenome | ecosystem: Host-associated > Invertebrates > Cnidaria > Coral | place: La Bocana,Puerto Morelos...
CCCGAGCGCGGCTAGTTATAGAGCTGGCGAAAAGGCTGGCGGGACGGTGACATCATCGGGCTCCAATCACAGCAGGCCGTCATTGGGGTGAAGAATGCAGAGAGGAATGTATGGGGAAAAAAAAAAAAGAATAAATGTATTACAGAGAATGTATGGGGAAAAAAAAACACAGTATATAAGCCCTTCTTACAGAAGTTTTACTAGCCTTCGCCATATTAGAGAATGTATGGGAAGAACAATGGTATTACAGAGAATGTATGGAAAAACCTTTGGCTTTCAAGGAAATAGTGAAATAATCGCGCGACAGTAGGCTGATCATCAATATATTGTCAAAAAATGATGTTCATCGTAATGTCGGATAAGGCTTTTCAGGTTACAAAAGTCCTCTCGACAAATCCAGCATGTTTCCTTCTCTTTCTCTCTTTTCAGGTGAGTGCTTTGCTTGTGTCGCGACGACTGTCTAAAGCGTTTCTCGCAATACTGTGGCAGCGATAGGGTTTTTTTCTCGGTGGGCGGCGAGTTCGTTCATGTCGAGTAAAAGTATGTATATAATTCCCAGAAGATTATCTCTTTGAATGTGTGAGTGTGGGAGAGATAGGTTTTTTTTTTAGTTTGGGTGAATAAATCAAGAGCATATGTGGATGTAGTTTCGAACAGGTGTGAGATGAATAGGTTTTTTTAGTTTCGAACCAGGAAAAATTGACAACTACTCTTGTGTTTGTCATACTATATTTATTTAGATACATTTGTTTCATAGGAATAAAGAAAAAACAGAGCTCTTTTTTAAAATATAGCGTTGAGAATGTTACCCAGAATGGGTATTTTTCTCAAGAATCCCGCGCCCATTTGTCGTCTCTTTCGGTAGCGTCTGCTTGCTCTTCTTCTTGCCCATTTTCCGCCACCACTTTCTCTTCTACCACTGCCTTGTTGCTTTTTTTCTTTTTTCTTCAAGCTGTAGGCGAGCCCGGCGCCGGTGGCGACTGTTCCGATACTTGGCCGCTAGCCCGCCCAATAAACCACTGCCCAACACCCCGGCCAATGCCAACCCCGCGGTCTTGGGATTATTGGCGGCCATTTCCATGGCTTTTTGAGCCCCGAGGTGAGTCTCGTAGGCCGGCCGCGCTAGTCGCGTGTCCAAACGCCGCGCCGTGTTCAAGGCGAATTTGCCGGCTTTGACTTTTTGACCCCACGAGCCACTACTATTCGTTATCCATCGGTTTATCTGGCCGGCCAGACCGGATCCTTTTTGCCAGCTGCGTCGTCTGTTTCGATACATGTGTGTTTGTCAATGCTTGCAAACAAATGATTTTTAAAAAAGCCCAGACTCTTGTATTTATTTTTATACAGAACAATACGCGCATCTGTTCTTAATTTTTATTTTCTGCTTCACACCTGTTTTCTGTGCTGCTCGACACATCTGCGACACCTGTTTTCTATTGTTCCGATTTCCTATATAAAAGTCTCACGCATCGAATGAGCCATATTTTCAAAATTAACAAAAGACAGAATGGCTTTCAATTTGCCAGATTTTTTGAGAGAAGATTATGAGAACTTTCTTCAAAACAATGATTTTTCTTCACCTGACGATGAATGGTCTTCTTCGTCGTCCTCTTCTTCTTCGTCTGAATCTGAAGGCGAAGACGTTGAACCACAGCAAGGAGGCGCTCGTCGGACAAGAAATCGCCGCCCGTCGAGGACAATCGCAGCCCCAACAGCAGCAGCAAGAACAGCAGTGGACGACGATCCCACCATGAGGCACCGAGCTCAACCCGCCGCCGTCGTCTTGCCCATCCCTCGACGCGTCGACGCTCGACACATGGCCTATGTCGAGCATTTTGAGACGACCAGCGAGCGGTTCAGGGTCCGCGCGGTACATTACCGCTTTGTGCCGACCAACGTGGACCCGGACGAGGACGTGTTCGAGGGCTTCGTCCGTTTTCTGACGGCCGTGTACGAGATGATCCATCGGGAGTTTGCTCCCCAAGACTACGTGCAGGTGGATCTGTACTCGGCCGATCTGACGGACCAGAGGATCGGCACACCTTTGGTGGAGGTCAGGGAGGCGTCCCGCGATGTTCTCCTCGATACTCTGGAGAACATCATGCAAAGCAACTTCGCCCTGGCCTTGGACAGTGGGGATCTCACCATCGAGATCCAACACGTCCACATGCCCGAAGCCCGCGGGTATGAACATCAGAGGAAGCAAGCGCTCCTCACCATGAACAGCAATTTGGAGCGCGCGCTCCGAGACACCCGGTCGCTGGCCACGGTGGACCCCGCCATGGACCCCTTCTGCGCGGCCGTCAGTCTGTTGATGGCCAAACAGTACCTGGAGGCCAAGCAGGAGGGAGGGAACCGCCTCCACAATTTCAAGCGGCAGTTCAAGTCCGGCCTAAAACTGCGTCGACAGTGTTGCCAACTCTTCCGCAAGGCCGGCCTGTCCACCGCCTCGGGGGTGCACCTGAGCCAGTTCGAAAAGCTGGCCAGGTTGAGCGAGTTCGTTGAGTACGAGATACTCGTGTACCACTGCAGGCCCCAGCTGGTTGTGGCCCTGCACCTCAACGAGTTCGCTCGAGGCGGCAAACTGATGCTGTACCTGGATGGCGGCGAGCACCTCCACGTCATCACCAAACCGAACGCCCTCTTCGGCAAGACGGGAACGCTGTGCAGCCAGTGCCACAAGTTCTTCGCTGGCCACGCCAAGCGTCACACTTGCGATCGCTTCTTGTGCAAGCAGTGCAAGTGCAAGTGCGACACCTACACCGACGTCAACGCCACGGCCAGCCTCAAGTGTGACACTTGCTGCAGATATTTCCTCAGCCAGGACTGCCACGACCGTCACCTGGAACGGGGCGCTTCGCCGCTCTACCCTGCCTCGACCTCCGTCTGCTCCCGCCTCATGGCCTGCTTGAAGTGCGGACGCGACCTCAAGGCCAAGAACGGCGTCCGCACTAACGAGAACGCCTACGAGTCGGGGCGCAAACATGGCGAGCACGTGTGCTTCAAGAGTCGCTGTCGCAGTTGCGGGCAAGTCGACATCCCGAGCCAGCACGCGTGCTTCGTCCGACCCATTCGCCAGATGGAGCCGGAGTACCAGGACCGGCTCTACAAGAAGCGTGGCACCCTCTGGTTCTTCGACGTGGAGTGTTGCGACGAGGAGCGCGTCGGAGACGACGGGGTGGTACGAAATTATTTTGTGCCGAACTTGGTGGTGTTGCAGCGGGAGGACGGCCAGGAGTGGATGTGGGAAGGCGAAGGCTGTATGGAGGCCTTTTGCGGATTCGCCTTCCTGGCCGAGGACTGTCTGGCCGCCTCGCCTGCCAAACACACCATGTTCGCGCACAACGCCAGCGGCTTCGACTCCATCCTGGTGCTGAAGGTGGCCGCTGATACATTGTGCGAGGACCCCAAGGTCATCTTCGACGCCGGACGTCCCATCAAGTTGACCATCAGGAACTTCACCATCCTCGACTCGTACAGATATTTCCAGTGCGCCCTGAAGCACCTACCCAAGAGCTTCGAGCTTCAGGGCGTCGAAAAGGGGCATTTGCCCCATCTCTTCAACAAACTGGAGAACACCGACTACGAGGGGGATTTGCCCGACCAGACCTTCTTCGTCACCGAGTTCATGTCTGAACCGGACTTTCAGAAATTCGACGCTTGGTGGCGCGAAGAACACCAAAAGATCTGTACGGGCGAGCTGCCTCCCTGGAACTTGCGGGCGGAACTCCTCAAGTACTGCCGCGACGACGTCCGCATCCTCCGCGAGGCCTGGTTAAAATTCGAGCAGGCCGTGCACGACCTGACCGGCTTTTTGCCCGGCGTGAACAACGTCTCCATCGCCTCGCTCACCAATCTGGTCTTTCGAGCGAGCCTCACGCCGGACAGTCGGATCGGGATCGTGCCGGTCAATAATTACGTCAAGCGGCACACCACCTCCGCCATCGCCGTCGAGTACTTTTACTGGCTGGACCTGTTCTACTTCGGCGGCGAGTTGCGGTTCTCGCATAAGGGGACGGAGGGGGAGGCCAGCATCAGCCTCAAAGGCCAGAGACTGTTCCCGGACGCCTTTCACGCTCCCACCAACACCATCATCGAGTTTGCCGGTTGTTTCTACCACGGCTGCCCGCAGTGCACCCTGCCCGATTCCAAGTGCGCCCTCAACAACAAGCGGAATCGGGAGTTGTACGTCGAACTGCAACAGCGGGTCGGCCTGTTGAAAGACAACGGCTTCAACGTCGAAGTCATGTGGGAGTGCGAGTGGCGTCGGAACCGTCTGGAGCCGGACACATGGGCTCAATTAAAAGAAGTGGAAGATCTCTTGCCAGACAAATACGCCACCCCGATCCAGCCGCGAGACGCGTTGAAAGGCGGGCGTACTTGCGCGTTCAAGTTGGGCGAAACCATCACGCCCGAACGGCGGGCCGAGGGGGATTGCATCAAGGCCTTGGACTTCACCAGTCTCTACCCCTCGGTGATGCTGTCTGAGGAGTACCCGACCGGACATCCCATCGTCCTCGAGAATCCGGCGGATTTTACTCCTCACCGCTACTTCGGGCTCATCAAGTGCAAGGTCGTCCCGCCTCGAGCGCTGTACTTCCCAGTGCTGTCATATCGCGTGGAGACGGCCCACAAGCAAGGCAAGCTCATGTTCCCGCTCTGCCGCACCTGCGCCGAGAACCTGTCCCGGACACCGTGCACCCACTCGGACGAGGAGCGGGCGCTGATCGACACCTGGTGTACCCCCGAACTCTACGACGCCTTGGAGCGAGGGTACACCCTGAAAAAGATCTACTGGGTGTGGGACTATCGGGGCCGCAGCAAGCAACTCTTTGCCCTGTTCGTCCGCACCTTCTACAAGGGCAAGGTGGAGGCGTCCGGCTGGCCGGCAGGCGTGGAGACGGAGGAACAGAAACAACAGTTCCTCCACGACTTTGAAGAGCACGAAGGGATCCAACTGGACGCCGACAACATGCGGAAGGACGTCGTGCTGCGGAGCATCTTCAAGATGTTCCTCAACTCGGCGTGGGGCAAATTTGCCCAAAACCCCGTCAGGAAGCAGACGAAGATCACCCACGAGTATGCCACCTTCTTGAAGTGGGTTTCGTCGGACCGTCTCGTGGACAAAAACATGCGGCTCATCAACGCCGAGACGGTCCTCCTGTCGGGGCGGGACAACGAGGCCACCAACACGCCGTCCGTGCGTGGCAGCATCGTGCACGGCGATTTCGTGCCCATGTACGGCCGGCGACGACTGCTACGAGTGCTGGAAACCCTGGGCGCCGACGCCCTGTACGCCGACACCGATTCCGTCTTTTTCGTCTCGCGACAGTGGCGTCGCGATCAGGGCCTGGAGCCGCAGACGGGGCCTTACCTGGGCCAATTGACCACCGTGTTCGATACGGCGGAGAGCACGGCGGTCGAGTTTGTGGCTCTAGGCCCTAAAAACTATGCGTACCGGACAAGTGAAGGCAAGACCACATGCAAGGTGCGCGGCATCACCTTCAACCGGTCCAGCAGTCGCGAGGTGAACATGCAGGTGATGTCGCGCATCCTGGAGGAGTCCGTACGCATCAACTTGGAAGGAGAGGAAGAAGAAAAGAAAGAGAACTTGTGCCCGCAGAGCGGGTTATTGAACAAGACTATACCTGTAGATAGGTTCACGATAGTCAGGGGAGACCCCTGTCACGTATTTAATCTAGTTCCTAAAATAGTTCAACGAAATTATAGAGGGGTCTTCGATAAACGAGTAATAATTTTTAATAAAGAGTGTGTGACTGTGCCGTATGGCTTTTAAAATAAATTGTCTTTGAAACATTGTGTTCATTTGATGTCGCGTCTTGCGTGTGTGCGCGGATAACATGGGTGATTTATACGAGCCCCTGGAAAGACAGGCCGCGCTGGCCCGATTGAAAGTGCAGTATCAAAACAAGACCGATTTTCCGTCGGCCTGGTGGAATCGGAACGCGCCCAAGACTCTAGGTGTGTCTTATTCAGTCCACCCTCCGCCCTTGACGGGTCCGAGTTCGGTACCTAGTAAGGATTACTTGCGGGCCGCGCAGGCTGTAGACGATCCGCGCAGTAAGATGTGATGTGTCTTAAAACTCGAGAAATGAACGGACTTTTCGCATTGCCCACTTTTTCGTCTTGATGCACACATCTCCATTTTTTTTTAAAAATAATGCCATATACTAGAAGAGCGAGACTATTAGCGGAAAAACAAGAAGAAGAAGAAATCGTAGAGCCGCCATCAGAACCGGTGGTCGACGCGACGACTGCCGAGCAAACGGAGACGGAGGAGGTGTGGGATTATCTTCTACTGGAAGACGTGCCGGCAGAAAAGAAAGAAGAGTTGAAAAACGACTGGAAAGAAATGCTGACCTCTTTTCTCAGGAGTCTGGGCGCTCTCCTTATTAATCTCGTGTCTCTCCGATTTCGTTCATTCGTATTCCCAAGCCGCGGCGATAAAAAAGAAGAATGAGCGGAGGGGTCGGAGAAGCGGCCGCCGCCGTGGCCGTCCTTGGTGCCAAGCGATGTCTTCGCAGCAAGCGGACTGGTAAATTTTTGAGACGACTCTGTAGCTGTTGTTGCAAGAACGGAGCGGACGGCGACGATGACGAGCTGGACGGATCTTACAATTACGAAAGTCGCAGTACTTCTGTCATCTTGAGTTGTTGCGGCACGGTGACCACCGACAGCGTCGACAATTTACAACTGAACAGGAATAATAGCGCTTACAGGAGCAGAGACAGACATGCCGCCAGTCTGGGTGTAGCTACAGTGACAAAGGGTGGTGCAGAAGACGACTGATGTGTATGCTGTTTAAAAAAAAAAAAAGGAACAATGTGTGCTCCTCGTGTTTGTTTGATGTTTGATTCATTTATTAAAATTAAAATAAATAAAAGTCGATTCATCTACACTGTCGTGTCATTTTTTTCTCCTTTAAGCTATGGCTGTCTCGAAGAGGGTGCACGCTCTGTTGGAAACCCTATTCAAAGACGTCGAGAAATCGCCCGTGGCTTTTAGACCGGCGCGCATAGTCTATCGTTACCTCCGAGACAATTTGCAATTGAAAGGTATCCCGCTCTCCGTGGTCTTGGATCACGAGCGGAGATACGTGAGAGAAAATCAAGTCAACAAGGCGGTGCCCACCCGCAGGTTCAAACGTTTGAAGTACGTCGCGTACGGTGGGCTCGACGACATTTGGCAATTGGATCTGGTCGATTTCAAACGCGGCAATTATTCGTTCATCTTGACCAAAATAGACGTCTTTTCTAGACGCGCCGATGCCGAACTGTTGGCCAACAAGCGGGGGCCCACCGTCGTCAAGGCCTTCGACGCCATCTGTCGGCGAAACCAAGGCCAAAGGCCGAGGCGAGTGCAGACGGACGAGGGCAAGGAATTTTTCAATGCTCACTTTAAAAAATACTGCGAGCAGCACCGCATTCACTTGTACAAAGTCAATTCGGAAGTCAAAGCGGCGCTGGTGGAACGCTTGAACGGCACCCTGCAGACCATCTATCAACGCTATCGCAGCGCGCGTCCCCACATCCCCGCTCGAGAATTGTTGCGGTTGACGTTGAGAAATTACAACGCCGCACCCCACTCGTCGCTGCACGGACTGGCTCCCGGCGACGTGGACGAAGAGGTGGGCGCCAAATTGCTGCGCTACGAGCGCTACAAAAGACGCGAGAGGGCCCGTGCCTCGCTCAAACGCGTCAAACCTTTTCGATACAAAGAAGGGGATGCCGTGCGAGTGTTGGCCGAGAAGAAGGCCTTTTCCAAAGCCCACCGAGGCACGTACACGGAGGAAGTGTTTAAGATAACTCGACGCTTCAGACGCGCCAGTCAGCGAGGCGTCAATCTCTACCGAGTCAAAGATCTGACGGGCGAGGAGATTAGCGGCATTTTCTACGAAGGCGAATTGCAAAAGGTGATTCCCTCCGGGGTGCCCAAAGTGAAGAAGGTGTGGAGACGGGACAAGAAGAATAAGAGAAAGCTCGTCGAGTTTTTGGATTACCCGGTCAAGCATCGAGCATGGATCAACGAGTGATTCCCTTCGATTATTTGCGCGATCTGGGCGACGACGATTTTTACGTGCACCTGAATAGCAACGATGCCAAGTCCCAAAGACTCTCGGAATTCGGGGTGCGCACGCACTGGAGGAATTTCCTGCCTCTGACGCTGCAACTCAAAGACGGCGACTGGGAAGTGGCCCTGACGCAGATCATGCTGAAGAACGTGCAGCACGTCGACAAGGAGTTGTTGATCTACAAAGGCGACGGCACCCCAGACGTGGAACATCGATTTCCTCTGTACAAGTCGGTATTTACCGACAATCTAGGATTGCTAGATGCCGTGAAGGCGACCGCCGACCAGCACGATCTAGACTCCTTGGTGGGTTCTTCCGCCCACGTCAGTTTCAAAATACTGATCACTTTTAACAGTTACAAGACTTGTTTAATACACAAGTACGAGCTTCCCTCTTCCCGGGACATTGCTGACGCCGTGTTCGGTGCGGACGATAAGTTAACGACTTCCAATTTTTTGAATCTCATGAAAGCGGCCAATCCTCATACCTATAAAATGTATGTGTATAATTTTAAAAGCGAACAGGAAGCGAACCATTTTATCCTCAATAACGAAGATTTTGAGCGTGCCGGTCACGAATATCGACATGCGAGCCAAAATTATTATAGTTTTTACGGTAAGAGGCTAGGGTCGTACAACGACAATGGTGGTGATTTTGCCGTAACTCATGCCTTGAGAGCTTACATTTCCAAGTCGCTCCTTCCCCTACTACGACAGGATATGAAAGGGATCGAACTTCAAGATTTGAAGGGAAACAAGGTTTGGCGGACGTACGATGACAATTATGTCTTTGACAATCCTACAATAGGAAGTGCGTCCCATCTTTTTCGTTTTTTTCTCTTCTCGGCCGATCCGTCGGCGGACACCGTGAGTTACCAAGTCGGCAGACCCATCGCCATTCAAGCCGAGGGAAAGACTCGTTTAATGCCTTTCCAAAAATGGGATAGTACTCTCTCCTCCTTCCTAAAGAACCTGAACACTGGAGATTTCTTTATAGAGAGCGTCACGCCTTCTCTCTTTCAACTGCACGTGCACGATTTACCCTTCAAGTACCCCATTGTGGCCGACAAGGGAGAGAAGTTGCAAGGATTGATTTACACTTTGCTCAATGCTAAGAAGGAGACCACCGTATTCAATCAAGTGAGAGGAGATCGCCTTCGTTATTTTCCTTTGGAGAATGTGAAGGTGAAACATCTGGATGTGAAAGTGTCAAATTTGGACGGCATAAAAGAAGCGCCCACTTTTTTGACCGGTTACACCCAGCTCACACTCCACTTCAGAAGAAACTATCTAGATCTGCAGAGAGATCGACCGCACGAGTATGGCGACAGCGAGCAGTAAAGGATTCGATACGCGGCGTTACTTTTCGCCCACCACCTTGTATTTCAAAGGCAGGACGGATGCGGCGGGCAAACTGGAATTACGGTTTGAACACAAACTACTCTATCTGAATCGACATTATGAAGTAGCTCTCAACAAGTTGACCCTTTTCAACTCGGACGTCTTCAATGTGTTGGAAAATACTCAAAGTCTGACTTACACGAAATTCGGAGACTCGTCGGGCACGCGCACTGCTCTTCCCAATAGTCGAATCGTATATAGTACTGATCTGGTCAACGTCTTGAACAACGCCCAATCGGATCTACACTTCAACCCAGACACTTTGGACATTTTGAGCGTGAAGCTGGCCAAGGGCAAATTGACCCTTTCTCGCGGGATTGCTTGTGCCCTGCGTATTTTGGACCCCATCAATAATTTGATACCACACTCGGTGACGGCGTTCAACGGGTCTAAATTTGCCGTCTCTTACGATTCAGCCAAGCAAGAAGTGACGGTGGACGGGTCCAGTTCGGATGCGGGAGACAAGTTTTACATGTTTTACAAGGCGGATTTTTACGTGTACAATCTGGTGTCGACACAATCCTCGCAAGCCGTGTACGTCTATTCCGACCTGGTCGAGGACGAGTTTATCTCTGATCAATTGCAGCCCGTCTTGGCCATAGTGCCTCTTCAGGAAAAAGAGGGCAAGACCGTCTTCCAGGCCAATAATAAACAGTGGAAACGCATAAAACACCAGTCCACCTTCTACTCGACTCAGTTGACGTTGGCCGATTCGACCGGTAGGGCTTACGCCAACGTGTTTGCCATTGTCGAGCTGGATTTCAGAAAGCGAATCGTATTTTGAGGAGAAGGAGAAGAAGAAAAAAAATGGCATTTCTCGGGGAATTGGGTGCTTTATTCGGGAAGTTGAAACAAAAGGGAGGAGGAGGATTCCATCCTTGGGAACTCGCTGCGGCCAAGGCGACGGCTCGTCGTAAAGCGCGTAAACTTTTTCAAAAGGGAAGATTCTATACTTGGACTCCCCCTCGTTCCTTGAAACGCCGTCAGAAAGGAGGATTCTACGGTATGGCAGTTAAACGACTGAGACGACGCCTACAAAAGGGAGGATTCTACGATGTGGGAATTAAACGACTCTACGGTTTGGCCAAGCAGACGGTTCGTCGTAAAGCGCGTAAACTTTGGCAAAAAGGCAAGCAGACCGTTCGTCGTAAAGCGGTTAAACTTTTGCAAGAAGCACTACGTCAAGAAGCGACACGACCTCAAAAGGGAGGAATGTCTTTATTATACGGGTTGACCCCTCAGCAGAGAGGATGGGGCCGTCAGCAAAGAGGGGGAATGATGAGGTGGATTAATTTTTTAAAAGCGCAGAAGGCACGACGTCAGAAAGGAGGAACGATATTACCGACGCTTCACCCCAACGATGCCACCTTCTTCACCGAAGCTTTGCGTCGGAGACAAATGACTAGAATATGAGTCTAAAAAAGAGACACAGCTTGATGGTGTGTTTTCTATTAAAAAAAGTGTCACACCTTATTTCCCCCATTAAACGCAAGTGTAGCCTATCGATAAAACATGGGCAAGAAGTACGGTTTCAAAAGTGTCTATCGACAATTGGGGGGTGCTTACGACGGAGGCCTCGATCCTTCGCAATGGGGCGGTGTTTACGACGGAGGCCTCGATCCTTCGCAATGGGGGGACAATCAATACGGCGGGGTGCGAGTTAAGAGAAAACGAAAGCGCACGGACGACGACTTGGAGGCCGCCCAGATTCTCGCCGATTTAGGCCGTGCCGAAAACGCCATCGGTCCGCCTGCCGCCCGGAGACGACGACGTCGAGGTAGTCACCGAGATAGGGCCTTTTGGATCGGATAAGGCTTTCTCCGGCCCAACTGAGAGCCCCCCACGGAGGCATTAGGAAAAATCCGAACACGGACGTGCGAGACCTTTTGGTGGCCACCAAAACGTTGAGAAAACGAGGCACTACGTTGCCTCACGGTGCGCTGGTCGGTTGGTATCTGCACGGCAACAGAGCCGGGCATCCGCGCAAAGGCCGCAAAGCCAGTTTACTGCGTCAAGCCACGGCCTTGGCTCTGACGGCTTTCAGACGCGGCAAGAAGACCCTCGATCCTCAGACTTTAAAGAGAATGCACCCTTTTCCGGGTCAAGCTAGGCCCGGGGCACAAAAAGGAGGCCTCCTACCTCTGGCCGCAGCACTTCCAGCACTGGCCATTGCCGGCAAGACTTTGGGATTGGGCGCGTTAGCGGGCGGCGGGTCGGCTCTAGCGGGTGGTCTCTTGGGAAAATTATTCAAATGATGATGATGATGATGATGATGATGAAAAGAGGAAGAAAAGAACATTGCGCCATGGTGACAAGGACAAAAAAACTTTTGGGCAGTCGTAAAAAAAGGCCGTGTCGACAGCAGCAACGAACACTACCAAGTCGAAGACGACGACGACGACGACAAAGAGGTGGCGGAGCGAAGGACTTTTCGTCTTATAGTGTTCCCGTCATGGACATGGCAGGCAGTATGGTCGGAGAATACTTGGCGGACAAGCTGCTCGCCAAGTTGAAACGCAAGAAAAAACAAAAAGGAGGTGGCGGCGCTTTAGCAAAGGCTATCTACAATATGGATTTGGCCAAGGGTATTCGGAAGCTAGATTCGACCGTGCAGACCACCAATCGACTAGCGCTGGGCACGTTGCTCGGCAGTTTGGCCGCCGCGGGCGCTTATAAAGTCTACCATAGACGCCAGATGAATCGTCGTCAAAAGGGAGGAGGCAGTAATGGTTGGGACAAACTTTTCACTTGGTGATCGCGAATTCCGAATAAGATTAATATACAAAACAATAACGCTCTTTTTTGTATTGTATATAACGTACAAACGGCCGTCTTTAATAAATATAGATTAGATCGTCTCGTCTCTTCATTTCTTGTCTGACCTTTACAAAAGATGCAAGTGCCCCCTATATATTGCGTCAAGTGTCGCAGACGCACCCCCAATCGCCACCTTCGCTGGAACAGAGCGGATCGTCGTCAAGTGGCTGCCGATTGTTCAATTTGCGGTATTAAAAAATTGAGATTTGTATCTCGCGCTGTTCCCGTCCCATACAAGAGAGGAAGACAGCGGCATGGGTAAAAGTAGAAATATCTGGGCGCTCCACACACAGCCCCAAAGACTAGACACCGTACAATTGGCACGGGAAAAAAGGACAAGCGAAGAAGCCGTCGTCGCATCGTCTGCACCTCAACAACAACAACAACAACAACAAAGAGGGCGGCGTGTGGATATTAGAGGGAAAAAAAGAAAAGGCGAATACGATCTTCGACAATTGGAAGGGCTCAACTACCTGTTTACCAAAAAGAGAAAGGGAGAAACCTTTCAAGCCCAGAAAAAAACCCAACAGAAAAAAGCGCTAGAAAAACAAATCAAACTCTTGAGGAAACAATTGGCCGGCGGGGCCAGTCGAGATGATTTGCGCGAAGCCCAACTGGCGCAAATTGTACGCACCTCCAAAGAGGCCGACACCGTCGACGAAAGAGCTGGCGAAGACGCCCTACTTTTGGACGAAGACGAAAATAATATTTTGTTGAACGAATCGTCGACAGAAGAAGGGGAAGAGGAGGCAGGCTCGGACGACGACGACGATGAAGAGGAAAACATCGACACCGCGTGGAATAGACACTTGTTGGAAAAACTACAAGGTAAGAAATTGCCCACGGCTCAACAAAAACTCGATTATGCCGAGTTGGTGCAATTATGCAAACAAAACGAGGAAGAAGCCGAACGAGACAAGAGAGACAAGCGGCGATTGCTCAAAAATCTGCAAACGGCCAAGAGGAAAAACGAGCAAGACACAGGGCGAAGTCGATTGAATGTGGAATTGTTGGAAAAGAGTTCGGCCGAAGCCCTCGAGCTGTTGAAACGCAAGGAAGAGGCTAGACGAGAGAAGAAGATCATGTCCACCCTATTGAAGGGGCAAAAAGGAGTCTCGGAAAAACCGATCCGACGGCATGATAAACACCCGCCGTTAGCAGAGAGCGATTCAGTCGACGACGAGGACGCCGTCTATCAGGACCATCAACAAAAACTCGCCAGTTTGCTAGCTCAGTTCGACTGAGAGAGAGAGAAGAAAAAAGAGAGAGATCATGACGGACAATCAGAGCGATCAAGTGCCTACGGACATTGTACAGCAAAAGAGAAGTTTGCAAAGTATCCAACCAAAAACCTATACCCAAACCTTCAAAGAACGCGATGTCGTGCACATCAAGCCCGATACTCCTTTTGCCGAAGACAGTAGAAAATTGAAGTTTCACATCAAACCTCAGGTGGACCGAGCTTTCAACCCCAGCGACATGTACCTCCGCCTTCCCATCAAACTGGTGGTGGCCGACACGTCAAAGACTCAACTGGCCCCCTTGCCCGAGAGAGTAGGGTATAAGGTGGTGTCTGGTTCGGCGGCGGAAATCGACACCGGCTACACGACTCACGCCCGATTTAGAAATCCGGCTCACGTCCACCTCATCAAAAAAGTGCAGATTTTGCCCAATAGGCAGAACGACATAGAAATTCAGGACGAAGAGAAGACCCAGTTGTGCGAATGGATGAGATACGCACTGCAGAATACCCGAGTGGAAAAGGAGCATGTGGAAAACAGCTTGGATAACGGTGCCTACCGAGGCCTGTTCGAATGTGAAACCCCTTATACAGTGGCCTTGGAGACCTACAATCAGGAGTGGAAACAAGAGCAGCGAGACATGCAAGAAGCTCAATTGCTCTTCAAAGGTGGCATCTATCACGAGTTCAAAATCAAGATTCCCGGTGTGTGGAACGAGACCGATGTCTTCCTACCCAGCATGTTTGAATTTCTCGTCAAAATCGACTTGGCCAGCGACGCCGAATGTTTGCTCAGTGATGCCTGGAAGCACGAAAGCGGCTCGAAACACACCAAAGAAGACCCGCACAGTAGCCAATACGATGTCGTTTATCGACTGGATGTGGCCAATACGGAATTGATTTTGGAATATGTGGAAATGGAGGATGCAGACAAGGAAAATTTCAAAGGCACCTTCTTCAGTATGACCGATGTGCAAATGGAAGGCTATCACGGCATGAGTTTTGTCAAGAGTCTTCCCTTTAAAAAGAACCACGGGGATAAATTGGTATTGAAGCAAGATTTTGACGTCATCCAAGGAGCCGTACCTTCCAAATTCTTTTTGGGACTGATGAAAGAGAAAGCCTTCACGGGAGAAGGACTGACTCAAGGAGAACCCCGATTTGCTTTTCAACCCTTTAACGTGTCCAAAATAGATGTGAAATTGGGGGGACAGAGCATCTTCAATGAGCAGCCCTTGGATTGGACCACCTCGCCTAGCAATAACATCAAAATGTTCCGCTATTTGTCCGACTGTACCAGGCGAGAATTCGAGTACGACGAACGCACCAATCCCTTCTGCAAAGACCCCAAAAGCATGCATGAAAAGTGGTTCACCTACATCGATCTCCACAAGGAAGCAGGCACTAGTTTTGCAGACGTGACACCGCGTTTGAACACGAACATCAGTTTCGAGTTGACCTTTGCAGGCTCTGCCCCCAGCGACAACATTCTTTTGGTGATGATATATACCAACATGCCCTTCTCCACCCTCAAGGACGGTGTTGCCAATCGGTGGGAACCCATTCAGACCTTTGCTCCGCCCATCATCAAACGCGAGAGAAACACCCTAGCCATCCGAGACGGACTGCGCTGAAGAAAATTGAGACTGAAGAAAAGAAAGTACATATAGAAGAGAAAAAGCATGCACGACACTCAACAGTTGCAAGAATGCGGTGAAAAAGACGACTACATCAAACACACCTTTTTGGGAGTTTTTCCAGCCGACAAGATTCCCACCCAGCTATCTGCTCCCAGTTGTCTTATCGCCAATACCGACCCCGCCCACAAACCGGGCCAACACTGGGTGGCCTTGATAGTCAGAGACGACGGGCAAAAGATTTTTTTCGACTCGTACGGTCTCGAACCGACCTACTACAACCCCCACCTGTGGAAGCACTTGACGCGATAGCAGAAATCCACGCAAGATTTCCAACAACGCACAACTACCGTCTGTGGCGATTGGTGTCTTTACGTCTTAAGGGCCATGACGAGAAACCCCCGCTTGGAACTCGACACTATACTGAAACATTTCGATCCTGAAGACCCTATGCATAATGACACTGTCATTTTCGAGGCTATCCACTCTCTGTATCCTAAGATTTTAAATCCTGTGCCTCACCCTAGAGTGCCAGAGATGGTACGACAATGTTGTAAGAGTAGAGAATAAAAAATAAAAAAAAGAGTTTTAAAAAAAGGTTCGCCTCTTGTCCTCTCGTTCATTCCTTGTAACCGCACGCGCGTACAAGATGGAAGTGCGACTCTACGACGATCGCACGTTGGAGAAGCCCAAATTCCATCACCCGGGCAATATGACCATTTACGGCCCCTCCAAAAGCGGCAAGACGCGTTTCTTGATGCGCCTCATCCGCTTCCGCCGGGAACTGTTCCAATTTTCGCCGCACGCCGGCGGCCACGAATTCAAAAAGGTCTACTATTTTTTCGGTGTGTGGCAAGAAGCCTTTGCCGAGATGCAGAAAGAATACGGCGATTATATCGTCTTTTACGACGGCTTTCCGAGCGGCGACATCAGCCAGTTGGTCAAAGAGACGCCGGCTTTGGTGATCTTGGACGATCTGGAGAACGAGGTCACCTCGCACGACGAGGCCAAGAATTTGCTCAGCAAATATTCCCACCATAAAGACTATTACGTCTGCATGGTGTTTCAGGCTCTTTTCGGCAAAGGGGGCAGCAACGCCGTCCGGCTTCGGGAGCAGATGGACGTGCAGGTGTTTTTGAAATTCATGAACGAAGAGACAGGTTTGAAGAAGAGATTTTCCAATTTCGTCGACAGCAGCGGAGCGCTCAAGATCTTTTTAGAAACCTATAAGAAGTGGGTGGCGGAAAAGGGCGGCTATTTAGTGGCAGACTTTCACCCGGATCAGAGCCCCAGTCAGGCCCTGCAACGATTCCGAACGCGTATTTTTCCCGACGACGGCTATTCCTTGGTCTTGAGAATTAGAGGAGATGCCTAAAGTTAGACAGGTGTCTAGAGGATTGCCAGTGGCGCTTCGACTCTACGCCTACTTGGAACCGCGCAAAGGTGTCCACACGGACATTTACGGAAAACCCTATTATACACAGCCGCGCAGCTACATGATGTATCATTATCAAAAGTATGGGCCCAAGCGAGGGTATTAAAAGACTCGAGGAAAATTTCGACGTGTTAGACAAGTTCATCGCCGGCAAACCACTGCCCAAGAAGCGATTACCCCGCTTCGTGGCCTCTCTCGGTGATTTGGTGCATAATTTTCGAGACAGCGATATCGTCAGAGAATTTCGAAGGTCCAATCCGGCCTTGCACAGTTTCGCTCGGGCCAATCTCAAGAAAAAGACAAGGCGGGACATATTCGAGAAAAACACCGAACAATTGAGATTGATCAGCAAACTACTGCTCAATCGGTTTTTCACGGTAGACGACAACGACGACGACGATGAACGTCGGTCAAAAGAAGAAGAAGAATAGTCTGCCCGAAAGTATGTTGAAGAAGAACAAATATTTCGAAGAGGTGATGATGGTGAGTCCGGAAATGTACCACGAACTCAGAACGGCGCTCGACAATTATAAACGAGCCTGCCAGGCAAAGAAAGAAGATGACTGGCCAGCAGCGCAAAAGGGAGGTGCCAAATCCACCGACTCGACCCACGTGGAACAATTGATTGGTATTCCAGAATTTGACGACGAAGACATCGAGAAAGAGAGAATCAAAACAACGTACGCCCGAATAGTGGAAATGGAGTTGAAAACGGGCGACCATAGTGTCTCGCGCGCATACCGTCAATACGAAAATCTCCGACTGATACTCTTTAAGCACATCAAAAAAGGCATTCCTCTGCCTGTCAATTACACCGTCTATACCTTGATTAAAAAGATAAACACCATGCGAGAGCAATATCTCGACAAATTAGAAGGCTTAATAAGAGTGCGCCCCGAGAAACGACCACCTCCAGGTGGTGAACACACGTGGGAACCACCGAAGTCACCCGAAGAGAAGGCCGGCCATGGAGACGAATGGTGGGATAATGAACGCGAAGCTCAAGTAGGGAAAATGGTAAAAGACGAAAAGGTCAAATGGCGTAGGGTCGCCAACTTGGGTATTATCGGTGAAGATCAGATAAAGCAAATAGAGAACATGTCAAAAAATAACGAAGAACAAACAAGGCAGGCAGTTGAGATACTAACAGGAGACGACGAAGAGCGAAAGAGAAGGCTGTACCAAAATTGGGCAAACATAAACTGGGCAGTCACTAAGGCGAAAGACAGCCTGGCGCCATTGGGCAGTGGTGAAGCCCGCAAAAAGCAAGTGGAGGAGATGGAAAAAAACGAAAAGGAGCTATGGGATAAAGTCGGGAACTGGCGTATTATCCCTGAAGAACAGAAAAAGCAGCTAGCGGAGTTGGTCAAAAATAACGAAGAACAGGCAAAGCAGGTGGGGATGCTAACAGAAGACCAGGAAGAGGCAGTGAGAAGTCTGTACCGGCTTCGGGATAAAACATACTGGACAGGCAATAGGCTGAAAGAGATCCTGCCATTGGTCAGTAGTAGAAATCGCGAAAAGAAGGTGGAGGAGGAAACAAAAGAGGACAATGATTGGTGGACGCGTCAAGATAAAAATCAGGCAGAGATTATGCAGTGGGTGTACAAAAAGCTGGGTATAGAGCCACCGCCAGATAAGCGCTTGCAAAAAGGTTCGGGATCAAAAAGACGACACCCGTCGACAGTCCGAGGAGGGGTACGCAAGAAAAAAAGAAAAACACCTCGATTGCGCAAAGCCAGAGAGTGGTTAACAGTGCGATGAATCAGCTCGGAGGACTAAAGGCTTCGTTTTCGACCCACGTCGAACAATTACGGGCCAGACCTAGAGACGAAAAAAACCCAAAAAAAAAAGAGAGATACAACCCCACGACGGCGACGACGGTGTTCCAGCCACGTCTCCACGAAAAGCCGCGAATAGCTCTCTTCAAACAATATCTCCAAAAAAAAAAAAGAAACTCCTCCTCCTTCGCGTCACGGCCATCCGAGCCAACACAACATCCGTCGTCTCGTGCCTCGGTTGTAAAGAAGAGTAATAGGTCGAAAAAAGAATCACCACCAGCCCCTCCCAAAAAACTACTCGGATTAGAGCAAGTATGGACAGGATCGAAAAACTCTACAGAAGCCCATTCGAGCGGCGTCGGCCGAGCCTCAAGGATGTTTCTCGAAACCTTGGCGAGATTAAAAAAAAATTCTCCGCGGGTCGTCTTTCTCGAGACAAGTACTGATGATGGTGGCGGCGGTGGCGGCGGGTCAGTAGGATCGAAAAATTCTGTAGAGACCGACGGAGCTGCTGCTGCTGCTGCTGTCGTCAAACCACTCGGTGTTGGCCAGAGGATGTTTCTAGAGACCTTAGCCAGATTGAAACAGATTCGGAAAAAACAAAAATCTACAGAGATGAGCGCCGCCACCAAGCCCACCGTCCCACTCTGGGGGCCCAGACAGAGAGAGCGCGCGCCTCCCACTTCGGACGAGCAGCAGTGGGACGCGTTTCTCGACAAGGTGCGAGAGGCCGCCACCGTCAACGAGGCCACAGAGCAGCGAGCGAGAATTTTCGAAGACTGGAAGAATTATCCGCGAAAACCCACGGAGGAAGAGGAGCAACGACGCGACTGGGAGGCCTTCATGGAGCGCTTTCGAGGCTTGGTGGACATGGACTACTGGAACGACCCGCGCACCAGCGACGAGCGCGAGCGGGACGCCAAGCGAGAGAGAGAGCAGCGCGAGAAAGAGAAGGAGCAAAGCGACTGGGAGGCCTTCATGCAGCGCTTTCGAGGCTTGGTGGACATGGACTACTGGAACGACCCGCGCACCAGCGACGAGCGCGAGCGGGACGCCGAGCGGGTAGAGGCGGCGAGAGAAGCAGAAGAGTGGGAAAAGACCAAGCGGGCGCATGCGTTTGCCTTGGCAGAGCAGCAGCAGCGCGCCGCGTGGGAACAGCAGCGAGTGGCTTGGGAGGGGTTGACGGAGGCCTTTGTGCAACACTTTGGAGACAGCAAGCCGGCTAAGGTAGAAGAAAAAAGAAATTCTAAGGAGGGCTTGGACGACGAAGTCGAGCAAAACATTAAAATGTTGGAACAATTGAGGGCTACCGACGATGCCATCGAACGCGCTAAACTCAGAAAAACCCACTTAGAGAATGTGAGGAGAGGGGAGAGCGTGACACCCCGCTCCTTGACAGAAGAACAGCGAGAGAGAGAGTGGGAGGTCTACTTGCAACGCCTTCGAGACGGCAATGTTGGGTTGGCAGAATACCGAGAACAACGACGAGCTGCGCGCGAGAAAGAGGAGCGCGAGAGAGAGGAGCGCGAGAGAGAGGAGCGCGAGAGAGACGCGAAGTGGAAAAAAATTGGTTGGGTAGCAATTGAGGGACTACCGAGACGCGATGCCATTGAACGCGCCAAGCTCAGACAAAGGCATCTGGAGAATATGAAACGGCAACTGTCAGAACAACAACAACAACAAGTAGAGGAGGTCGATTGAAAAAAAACAATGCATACATCTGCCTGGGTAAATAACAGATGTGCGCGGCAGGTGGCGACTTTTATAAATTTCAAAGTGTGGCAAGAGACGACTTCACACACAACTCGCGATTCCTCGACTGAAGAGAGCGAACGCGCATCGAAGGAAAAAAAACACAATCTTTTTCTTCTTGGTGAAGTATGAGTTTATCCAAAGAGTTGAACCTCGACAATCAGTTGGGCAAGCGAAAAGAGAATGCAGCACAGTCACCCAAACTAAAAAGAGCCAAACGAGCGCTAGTACACGCAATTTCCTCCGAAGACGACAACGACGACGAGGAAAATGTCAAGCCGATGCAAAACCCGGTGACGGATAGTCCTCCTCACGCTAGTATCGACACCGAAGCCCCTGCTTCTCCCAAAAAGAAGAAGAAGAAGAAGAAGAAGAAGATGGCGGCGGCCGACTCCTCGCCTATCGAACAGGGGGCCAGGCCATCTTCAACGCGCCCGTTTCTTTTCAAGAAGAAGTGGAAGAGAGTGCCGAGGATCAAATTCCTTGCGGTCTCTGCCATACGCCTCTAAAAGTGGGAGTCAGCGCCACCGGCAAAGAATACATGATGTGCGTCAACAGCGACACGTGTCGAGTGCAATGGTGTCCCTTTGCCACGACGGCCGCTTTTCACCATCTCATCAAAGAGACGGTGTTGCCCATCTTCAAGTATCCCCACCCTCCCACCCGCTGTAAAGAGCATCTGATGCCTTGCGTGTTAAAGTGGGCGCGAAATACAACCAACCGAGAGTTGCACAATGAAATGTTCTGGGTGTGCGATGCCAAGAGAGAAGACGGCGCCGCCCGCAAATGCGGTTTCATTCTCTGCGCTACCGAAGAAGACGCGGAAGCCGCCAGGCGAAAGAGCGTGGCCTATTATAATGAAGTGAAAGCTAAACAAGAAGCCGATGCAGAAGCCAAAAAGAGAGCCAAATACAATTACAACAATGCCAACCTGGATTTGGAAGTGGGTAGTGGTTGTTTCATGTATCGCAGTCCCGCCGAAGCGGCCACCGAACGCAAAATTGCCCGAAAGGAAGAGAACTTGCGTCAAAAGATGCGATGTTAAAAAACTGTTTTAATAATCAAGCCCGCCTTGTACATTAGCTTAACTAATTAAAAATGACAAAACTATATCATGCATTGTGTATCTAAAATAAAAAATATTCAACATGCAAACACAGTGTGTAGTTTCACTTTCTTGGCTGTGGGCCATTATGAATTACTTTTCCAGTATGGACCACTCCCCAGGCAGACAAGCATGTTAAAAAAACACTGTTTAATATATCATTTAACCTACAATTCGAACGACAACATACAATTTTCAAGTTTATCCTTGTACATACATTGCAACAACTCTTGCTCAGCTTCCATTTTTGCTCTCTTAACACAGGGCTCAAAGAATGAGTTTTCATCTTTCCACCTGAGCGATGCACAGCCTAAAAATATTTGCCACTCCAGCCTTTCCTCCTCTTCCTCCCATCTGTCCTTCCATACGAGTGCCATGATCTCCCAGAAAGGATAATGCCACCTCCTAAAAGCCTTAAATTTGTCCTCCTTATACTCTTCTCCTTCTTTTACACCACGCACACACTCCCGAAATACTTGATCATCTTGTGCTGCTCTTCCTTTTTCCTCCATGTCTACCGCCATCGTAGCGCAGCCTAGAAATAGTTTCCAATCAGATCGCTGCAGCTTCTCCTCTTTTCCCCATTTCTCCTTCCATTCGAGTGAAGCCGACTTCCAATCAAAAGCCTTACACAATCCTATAGAGAAACGAGTGAAGAGAAGAATAATGATGAAAACTCTTCTTTTGTTCATTCTAAAAAACAACACACCCTTAGGCACAGACAATCGTTGAAAGTCATAAAAAAGATAGCTTGTGTGTATTTTTAAATACTCTTCGATTATTTTTAAGGGAAGTTGAAAAGAGAACATGTAAAATAAGTTTCGACTCTGGTGTCAAAGGGGAAGTTGAAACACACGTAGAAGTTCGAAACTAAAGGAAGTGGGAAGAGAGCACGAGTTTCGGATACGAGGTTCGAACCACAACCTTTCAAAACATCTTATATACGCTGTGTGTTCCTAGTGTGATTGCAATTCAAAAAAGATCTCTCGTCGCTGTAACCCCTCACCGAGATGTGCGCGTTGTAACCAGATGAACAAACTCGCCGCTAGTCGAGAGAAAGCCTATCAATGCCGGTTTTGCGAGAAACGCTTTAGATGTTCGTCGCAGCGTAGTAGACACGAAAGAATTCACAAGAGCGAGAAACCCTTCGGTTGTCAGTATTGCGAACAGCGCGTTTTACACAGTGGGCAGGGCGACAAATACAAGAGCGCCGGCATCGAGGAGAGAAGCCGCATTTCACCATGGTCGACAACGGAGCTATTACGCGCTGGATAATGACAAGATCGCCCGGTCCTTGGCGTCAAAGAATCAAAGCCGAGAAATTCGCCGCGACAACTGGTTGAAAAAAAAGAAAAAAGCAACGAGGCAGTGGCGGAAAATGGAAAAAAGGAAGAATAAGCAAACGCTACCAAAGACGACGACAAAAGGGCGCCGGATTTTTAAGAAAAATACCCATTCTGGGAAATCTTATAAACATGCTAGTTTGAAAAAAGCTAGCATCGTCTAAAACAAATCATTTGCGTCTGACTGACTGAATAAGAAGTCGTCTCTTTCGTCCATTGGGCTCTTGAAGCTTGAAATGATTCTCTCCTTTAGATCTCAAAGATACTTTGCTCATCTTTTTGAATCATAACCATCATCAGGGTTAGTTATCTTCATGTACGACTATCGGTAATGGTATAGTCTTAAGTTTGTACATGTAATTTATTTTCTCTTCATGTACGACTATCGCTAAAGGTATAGTCTTATGTTTGTACATGTTTTTTCTCTTCTATCGTTAATGGTATAGGCTTATTTACTTTTTTTTCACATTCGTTCTTGACTGTAGAAATATTGGCGCTGTGACTTCGCACTTTGGTGGATTTTTTCGCTCCTCGTTTCTTTTTCTATTCTGTCCGACGTCAGGCTCGCTCGAAACACCCATACGGAAACATCAATTTCGTCTACTTGTGGGCCGTCTCCACCCGGCTCGCTCGAAACACCCATAAGAACAGTATGAGGTTCTTTTTCAGGTGTTTGTTTTTTCTGGGATGGGTTTGTTGAAGAACCCAATTAGTACAGTGATTTTGTTATTTTTCTCTTTTAAATTTTGAAGAGGTGAAACATCTGTTCTTGTTCACAGTATGTTGGATTTCTACTGCCACATTCGCCTTGCGGTCAATGAAGGATCTAATATTATATTCTCACTCGTCTCTTGAGAAGAATAGTTTTCAGATGAAATCGTAACAGCTTTGTAAAGGAGTTTACTGTGTTTCTTCTTTTTCTACTCTGGGATGGGTTTGTTGAAGAACATGCGTACACAAAAAGTCTTTAGCTTTTCTCACATTCGTCAAGTGTTTCTTTTAACAAGAAATTGTTCATGGCCAAGGCACTTCGCTCTCATTTTTTTGCGCTTTGGTGTAGATGCCTTTTCATTTTTTTTCAGGGTGTTTTTTTCTCGCCAGTACGACTATCGCTAATGCTATAGTCTTATGTTTGTATTGGTTGGTGAGCCGCGTCATTTCTGTGTGAATGGGGCCAGTCGTCACTCCCTTCCCGTATGACACAAGAACAATATGAGCTTCTTTTCAGGTTTGTTGAAGAACACAGTACTTGTTCATCTTTCTGTTGAATCATAAATGTTCTTTCTTGTTTTCCTCGTCTCCTTCCAAATTGATGCTGTTGTTTTTTTTTGTTCCTCCGCGGGAAAAAGTTTCCTCCCATTGTAGCAGCAAATTGTGGATCGTGAAGTGTTTTCTTTTGACAAGAATTGTAAATCATAGGGCCAAGACACGCTTCACTCTCGTTTTTCCCTTGTGTTTTGATGCTCATGTTCATCTTTTGTTGAATCAAACACTTTTCTCACATTCGTCAAGTGTTTCTTTTAACAAGAAATTGTTCGTGGATCACTCTTATTTTGCGCTTTGGTGTAGATGCCTTTTCATTTTTTTCTCGGGAAAGTTTCCTCCCATTGTAGCAGCAAATTGTGGATCAGAATTGTAAATCATAGGGCCAAGACACAGTTCACTCTCTTTTTCCCTTGTGTTTTGATACTTAAGTTCATCTTTTATTGAATCAAAAAGCATTTGAGTCCTTTGAACCGTCATATACTTTCAACAATTTTTTTTTTTGACCAGACTGAGTCGTGGGATTTATTTCCCAATTGGTGTTTTTTATCCCTGTCTGGTCGAAACTCTTGGACAAGTGCTTGATGCAATCGCCCTCGACCCGCCGTTCGGGTGTGATCGTTTCGGCCAACTTGAAGGCGCAAGTACGGCTCTGGGATGGGTTTATTGGAGAACACGGTGTCATTATTGAAGAGATTACTTTTTAATATTTTTTGGTTACTAATTTACGTTATAGTAGGACAATAAAAAAACGTCTTATTAACACAGAGTAGAACAAGTCACTCGCTTCTTAAAATGTTCAGCGTATAGGGCTTTTAGAACCTTCAGGTCCTGTTTGAGCGAGTTGGAAATGAGCTCGCTTTCACTCCCGCGCTTTCTCTCTTCGTGCGGATGACGATCAATGGTCTTTTGCTTCATCTCGCAAAGCCAGAACACCAATCCTTGCAACTTGATGGTCATTTTCTGATCCAATTTCTTGAACAAGGCGTCCGCCGCCTCCTCGCCGTGCGCGTAATCGCCCGCCGGTATGAGGCCGAGCCGCGCCAAATCCGTCAACACCTCGGCGATTCGCAAGCGCGCCAACTCGCCGTCCACTGGGCCTAGGGTCTCGATAAAGCGAGAGCGCCTCTTGTAATAATTAAGATGGTCCCGCCGCGTCACGTCGTCTAGGACATGTTGCGCCGTGATGACAGAGAGTGGTGGGCAGACTTGAAGCATTAAACGTTCTATTGAATTTTCTATGCGAACCGTAGAAATACTCTGGAGGGGGTGGGCGGTGTCGGTTATGGCGCGCGGGTAAGGGATGAGGCTGGCGTCCACCATGGCGCGAAGCCTTTCCAATTCCTCTTCGTGCGCCTTGAAAGTCTGCAAGACTCTGTTGAAAGCGTCCGCCGCATTAAGGGCGGCATCTAGACAATGTTTGTGATTCCTTCTCATGGCATTCTGAAGGATGAACTCGTCCATCGAGTTCACCAGTAGATAGACCAGACTCTGGCCATAATTGTAGCACTTTTTCTGCTGATCGGTGAGGAAAGACACGGGCTTGGTGCCGGCCAACCAAAGACCGTCTCCCTGTTTGGAAGTGTCCTGTAATCTTTCTAACTCGTAATCGTCCAACTCCGTCGGCAAGGGTGGCGGCGGTGGTGGTGGTGGTGGTGGTGGCGGTGGTTGTGGTGATGGTGGTGGCGACGGCGGTGGTGGTGGTGGTGGTGTGGACGCTTTTGGTGTTATCTCTTGGGTCTTTCTTTTCTTCTTGGAGGTGGGTTTGGTCGTCGTCGCTTTCTTCTTTCTCTTCTTGCTGACTGTCGCCAGTCGTTCATCGTCGAGATTGGCGGTAGGCGCGACGATCGACGACGGTTGTGTTGGTGGTGGTGGTTGCGGTGTGGCCGCGATATTCTGACAGAGAGAATGCAAATTCTCCAAGGGTGACCACGAAGGATCCTCTGTTAATTCCTCCACATCCATCTTCTCTAAGCACGTCAACAAATCCCACTCCTGCTCGCACGGAGACAGCTCCAAAAGAGACATGAATATAAGACTGAAAAAAACAGCCGGGTCGGAGTGTGTTTTTATAGTCTCGAACAAGACATTGCACATCTGCGGCTCAAACGCGCAGGTGTGATGGACGCGCTAACATTCCATACATGCCATCTGACACTCGTCTTCGTCGCCGCTATCATCTTCCTTTTTCCTCTTGATGCCGCGGTCTCCTTGTCGAGCTGAATTATTCCGATGGAAAGCGGTGCATAGACGATTAAACTTTAACGCGTAATGTCGCTTGACGAGGGCCAGATCCTGCTTGGTCTCTTGACTGATTCGTTTCTCCACTAGATCTTGGCGAGCCAACAACTCTCCTTTTTCTGCTAAATCTGGCGTCAACAGGTAATTTCTGAGCAATAAATTCCATTCTTTTTCGAAGAACATCATCTTGACGAGGTTCATGGTCGACGACGACGCTCTGTCGGCCATCGTTGTGTCGCGTGTTTATTATAAATGGGTGTTTACTTAACTTTATCGATATATAAAAAACCACTCGCACATCTGCGCGTGTTTACTTATAGTCTAAAAAAAAAGAACAGGTGTGCGCGCCCGCCTGCGCGCCTACATTCCAACTGAAGAAATGTTGGCGAGTTTTTGCATGTGCTCGAGATAAATCGACTCGTCGACTTCTTCGTCCATGTGCTCTCCCAGCTCCTTCTCCTTCTTCTTCTTCTTATCTTCCAAACACATCTCGCTCTTCTTGGGTAAAAAAAAATCCAGATATTTCAAAGTGGCCAGTCTTCCATTCGAAAAAATCCCATGTTCATCGGCTTGTTTTATCTCGACGATATAACTAGGCGCTGATGTAGAATGACTCCGGCGACGGCGACCTTGTTTCTTCGTCGACGTTGTCATCGTCTTCTGCCGTTTTTGCTGTTTTTTCGGTGGGATCTTCTCCTCCTCCTCCTCCTCCTTCTTCTTCTTCTTCTTCTTACTTGGCATCGGACATTGGGCTGGAGAAGAATATCCCTCGTCTACTATCACCGTCACCACATCGGAATCGCCCTTAATAGGAGGTTCTTGCTTAACAGCTACGACCATGTTATTACTGGCGGTAGATTCTTGCTTAGCTGCTACAGCGCTCTCTCCCATCTTTTCTCTTCAACGCGCTCGCGAAGGCTAGTAAAACTTCTGTAAGAAGGGAAATGAAAAAAGCCAGCACTTATATACTGTGTTTTTTCCCCCATACATTCTCTGTAATACATTTATTCTTTTTTTCCCCATACATTCCTCTCTGCATTCTTCACCCCAATGACGGCCTGCTGTGATTGGAGCCCGATGATGTCACCGTCCCGCCAGCCTTTTCGCCAGCTCTATAACTAGCCGCGCTCGGG
>Ga0126337_10000166_pt1 | contig 27175 bp, 26 predicted proteins | sample DipCmetagenome_FD_92527 | JGI IMG/M metagenome (GOLD analysis project Ga0126337, IMG submission 92527) | Coral microbial communities from La Bocana,Puerto Morelos, Mexico - Diploria C A metagenome | ecosystem: Host-associated > Invertebrates > Cnidaria > Coral | place: La Bocana,Puerto Morelos...
ATGTTATAGGTGCTTAGTTGCAGCATCTACTTCTTTGATTTCCAAATCTGGTCAGAATATGAACTGATCGTTCCCAACACATCCGAAGATCAACTCCCATAAACAATAAGTCAAATGGTAAGCCGATGTGAAAACGTGTAACAGGTCAGTGCCTCACATCAAAGCCTGACTCTAACAAAAAGGCTAGTACTAGTTATTCAAAGGAAGTTTAGCTTTATCTAGGTTTAAGATAGGTGTAACGTATGTTCTGCTTATGTTAGTGAATGTTAGGTGCGCACGGTTGCAGGTGCAATGGTCGTAGGGTGCGGTGCGATGGTGCGATGCCATGGTGCGATGACAGGTGCAATAATCGTAAGGTACGGTGCGATGGTGCGATGCCATGGTGCGATGGCAGGTGCAATGATCGTAAGGTACGGTGCGATGGTGCGATGCCATGGTGCGATGGCAGGTGCATAATGTACGGTGGCTTTGGTTGACGTTGTAGCACATCGCTTTGCTTGCAGCATTTGCAGCGCTTTGCTTGTGTCAGTGCAGGGCTCATTGTAGGGGTGTGCAAAGTGTGTGTGTGTGTACAAAATGTACAAAGTAGTTGCTGTATGTGTGCAAATCGTGTACTGTATGTGTGCGAAGTGCGAATTGTGAAGCAACATATGTGTGAAACATGTACGCTAGCCGATAATCGCGGTGAGTGTGCTTGTGCGGTGTATTTTTTGCGAGGTGTGAATATTGATATATCGAGAACTGATATGATATATCATGTATTATATATCATATGTTGACTGACTATAATAATTATTATATTAAACACCTTCAGACTTGTCAGTGGTCAAGCCCTACAGATTCGCTCCGATGCATGGGTTCAAAGGTGGGTCTGGGGGAAATGACCCATGTTTATACTCAGATTGATTGAACAATGAACAAAAAAAACATAAACAATGACACCACCTACGTGAGTGTTACATAACTTACTTGCATTGAATATGAGTTGCTTTCATGTCCTTATTACTAGGCCACATTTTTTATTCCTAGATGTCACACGGGTACATATGACATATGGTATATGATGACATATGATATATGAGACTGAGATATGATTCATTTGATTTTGATTTATATAATTTTTAAATAATGCTAATTTGACATGATGTCATGAATGATGATGTGATGATTTATCACATATTGAAACAAACCAACGACTTTGCTGTTGCGGCCGCATGTCGGTTCTGGACTTCAAATTGATTCTGGACTCTTGCGAAGCCATTGCCAGTGCTGGAGCAAAACAACGCCGATACTTGACAATACACCACACCAATATTTATTCAGTTACAGGCTGTCATAACCTAACTTGTGAGTTTGGAACCAATGTCAAAGACTATGGCTACCCCAAACCCTGGATGATGCTTATTCATGTACACATTGTCATAACTTAACTTGTGCGTTTGGAACCCATGTCAACAACAAAATTCCCACATTGTACATTGTGATCTGGGAACATTTGTGTGTTCCAATCAAGGAGCACCAAAGCGACGATCAGTGAAGAAGGATGTGACGTCACTTGGCAAACATATCCAATCCACATTCCTTTCTCCAGACAGTCATTTGCATGTATTTTCTTTAATTTGACAGTTTGATGAATGATGACTGGTTCAAGTTCACTTGTTTTTTTTGGTGAGTTCCATGTTGGTGTTCTTGTTTGGAAAATCTCATAGTTTGACCAAATGACCAAATCAATGTGTTCCATAGTGAACGCAATTACCATTATGACACAAATTACATATTACATATTTGCTATGTAAAAAAAAGGAACCTTGACATGATCCATGATCACCGTTCATTCAGATCCAACCCTATCCTATGCATGGCATAATCTGTGATACAAGACATCACATCCTTTGAATACATTTTGAAATTGATCTGATCAGGTTATTGGTGCACCGCGTGAACAATGCAGCTATCAGAAGCAGGGACTTGGTGACAATGCAGAAGGGCCGTCCGAAAACACAAAAGGTTCGGGGAAAAGGTCGTTACAAGGCATTCACTCCAAAAACAATGCTTCGTACAACGTTGCTCGAAATGATATGTTTTTTTTGTTTTTATGAAACGTTTTTTAAATCATGCCAATGACAAGTGTACACTCAATCGTGCCTAGACCAGTTTTGTTTTCTATGTTTTTTTTTTTTTTAGGGGGGGGGTTTTAGAGTCCGCGTATCGATAAGGTGGCAGGGCTGAAGTGCCTCACCTATACAATATATAGCCTATATATATAGTTGGGTGGCAGGGTTGTGTACCTCACTCTTATTTATATATCAAGGGCGAAGCGCAAGGGGTCCTATCCTACCGAAAAGTACTAGGAATTTTCGACAACCCCCATACAAAGAAGCAGAGTAATCATGCATGCAAGCAGTGGAGAGCCACTCTGGCAGACAACTCCTATTCGGGCAGCTTTTATCGTTCCAAAGCATGTGACATCATGTGACATTATCGCAGAAGATTCCGCGTATCGATAAGGTGGCAGGGCTGAAGTGCCTCACCTATATATATAGTTGGGTGGCAGGGTTGTGTACCTCACCATTATTTAAATATATATTTATTATTTATATTTCTAATTTTGTTTATATTTCAGGGGTGTGAAAGATATGCAAAACGATGGGGCCCCCACCCAAAACTAAAAGCAAAATATAATTATAATTACACAGCACATGTTTATTTATATGTATAGTATATCAATATATATTATTATGTGTTATTCGTTGCCCAAATGTCATTCCTATCAGTCTGGTGTGGGTGACTGCCAGAGGCTTGGTAACGCACCGCTTCCTGCGATCAAGCACAAGAGCAGACACGCAAAAGAACAAGTTCCGGTTCCCAAGTTGCAGTTCACAACATCAGGCTCATTTATTTTGTATGTACTGTATGTTTGTGATTTGTTTTGTTTTCTTGCTTGTTATTTGCTTCGGCATATGGACAGGGAGGCATATCATGTTTATTTTTGTTTTAATTCCCTATCTTATCAAATCACATCATATCATATCATAATCATAGAAATATAATATCGTTTATGTTTACAGTAGTATTAGTATACATGTTTATCCCGTATGTGTTGACACTAACACACGCGAAACCTTCATGTGACATCATGCAAATCTACGCAATTGGTATTGGGCAGTGTAAGATCGTGTGTTGTTGGCTTATCAGTCCTATCAAACCCATTTGATTCATCATTCATTCATGAATATAGTTGTTTCGAATTCAACCAGCGAGCTCGTTCTCGTTCCAAGACTATCTTCTAAGGCTATGTTCTCGTTGAGCTCCACTGCCTACTGGCTATCCTCGAGCACCAGGTATATCGCTGCTGTTGCTGGGCTTGTTCGTGTGAGAAAACTAAGTGTCAGTGAGAGTAAGATTTCGAATAAATTGACATCTTGATCCCAATGATTGAAATCTTACATTTTTTTTGAAATATCATAACGTTTAATTCACGAAAAAAAACAGTAATCGACATTTTGATTTATGAAGATTGTTTGTAGTATTTTGTTTTTTTTGACTCATACAGGAATGCCAACACTAACCATACTTCCAGTAATAGCTGGACACATGTGGCTTCTTCAAGAGTTGATTTCTGCATCAGTCAGAATGACTGCTTAAGAAATCAACCCATCAGATATTGTGGAAATACTTCGGTGTAATTACTACTTAGCATGGTAATTGAGCCATGTTTTTTTTTCAACCAAGACATTTGTGTGATGTTGAGGTGCGGAACACAATCGTAAACCTCTTCCTACAACTACAGAGTGTTTTGATGAATGTTGCGCTGATGACGCAACCAACCCGTCCATCCTTTGTTAAGATGCATTTGCATTGGGACGAGACTGGTCAATCTATGCGTTTGCGACGTGGGTTGATAGAGGTTGAAGGTGTCATGTCGGTTCTGGCATCTTGGTGAATAGATATCAACCAATCTTAACACATGAGAGTGAGAGGTACAACCGTTGCAAACCACAACACGACAAACACGGCTGTGGGTATGGGTTGTCATTGTTTGGAAAGGTTTGGTGAATTTTGACAGATTCTAAACCACTCTGCAAGGAAACCTCATCAATCATTAAAAACATATTCAACTCAACAACACATTTGGTGAACATACTGGAATGTGTTTGAGATTTACGTTACGTTTTTGATCTTTGAATATCCGCCACCCCACTGCTACACTGTCAAGGTACAACGAATGGAGCTTCTGGTCAAATATGACAAATCATCCCCGTGGAGGTTACATGTCTACCAAATCATTGTGGTCGGCGACCAGGTGTCCATGTGTACAATATGTTTTCTGTTTCAACTTGCGATCCATAGGTGAAATGAATCATGAATCAAACTTCAACTTCAAGTGCCCACTGATCCAATTTATATACACAATATATATATATATATTATATATATTATATAATGTATATCATATGTTGTTTGTCTAATAATGTTTGTTTATACTTTTTCGGATTTTCTTTACTGGATTTGATTTCACACATCTGAACTTTGTGACTTGTATGGCTAGTTACCATGACCAAACAACAAATGATGTATGATCAAATATCAATACCAGATTGTACCCATCTGCTGTGGCGGAAAACACATTGTAATCTACAGCTGAGGCATCATGCAATCACTGTTCCGCCTGCTGTCCTTCACAGAAACACGGCCGAGGGTATCATGGGAGGAATGTGTGCAAAACTACCTTTCATGCCCCGAGGTGGATTGTGATGTGGACTGGTTGGACAAAATCTCTGGTGATGTTGATTGTGGAACTAAACATTTGTAACTTTTGCTTGTTTGTGTAGCTTAGATACATATAATTAACTGTATATCAACATAACATATTGTATATTGTGTTTCTTTTATTATATGATATGTATGTTTTGTTTACTGTAAATCATCAATAAGTATCAGTTTTTTTGATGATTACTTGATTTGATTTATTTGATTGATTTGATTGATTTGATTGATTTGGTTGATTTGATTGGTTTGATTGATTTGATTGATTTGATTGGTTTGTTTGATTTGATTGATGCAATGATTCATTGGTTGATTGGTTTAATACCAAGTTGTACCAAATGAATATCATCATTCGTTATGTCGTAACTGATTAACTTGTCATTCCAGTCTTTGCAAATCCTTGCTGATTGCATTGTCAGATCTTCATCGGAGATCAGAACGTTTTTGCCTTTATCTTCTGTCTGATGCAGCAGGACAAGATGATGTTTTCTTGAGGTAGTGATAACTGGTAGTTGACACGTTTGACAATGTTGTAGCCGAAACTCAAGACCCCAAACAAGTTTTGTCAGTCATTTGTTTTTGGTTGTATATTGTATAAGCCAAACTAGGCTTTAAGCATGTAAACTGTTGACACACACATTACTTGAGATTGTCAACAATTTGGTTTTACAGCAAAACAAATAAAGTTAATATTATACTGTTAATTTGGCTTTACAGCTAAATGCTACCAACGTCTTGTACTAACCAAAACTAGTACTACCACTGCTTCTACAAATTAAATCATAGACGACATTTCATCAGCCTTGATGTATCTATAATCATTTGGAAGTCTTGGGAATATATTCACATTATATTTCCAGTATGCCTTTTGATTTTTTACATTCTATTTGAAAAAAATGTCCGTCGCCACACCAACAGGAGCGAACATCAAACTGGCATCACATCTTATCAAAGAACTGAGAGACCAACATGACGTTGCAACGCCGTGGTGCATGTGGAAAGATTGCGACACGTTTCATGGCAGTGATGGACGAATTTCATCGGATGTCTTTTGGTGCCTGAAGAATGGTAACACTGCATTGGCGATACATCCCTATAGCACAGTGAGTCTAAATCGAATGGGTTGACAACATACCATACCTAATATTTACAAATAATCAATTGCAATGATCGACAGAAACCACCTGATCCATATTACATGTCATCATGATTCGCGCAATCAGTTTCAGATCGAACCATAATACTGTGGTTAAAAAAACATCAACGTCGTACTATAATGACTTTGACCTTTGATATCGTGTACGTGGTTCAGATCCAAATAAATTTTGGTTTGGGATTGATCAATGAATCAGTCAAACCATCAAACAATCAATCAATCAGTCAACCAACCAATTAGTCAAACAATCACTCAATCAATCAATCAACCAATCAACCAACCAAACAGTCAATCCATCAATCAATCGATCAATCAGTCAATCTCCCAAACATCAAACTATGGCTCGATATTTGTATTGATAATGCTTCCTGCACTGAACACTATTGGAATATTTGCTAAGGCATGCCGCAAATCATGTATCGGAGCCGCTCTGGAGGGCGATGGACATTCTATCTCCTATGTTTCTTGGCTCATACTTGTCACCTAGACTGACTGACAATTGGATATAGACTGGCTGCTTTTCTTTCACCATCACATATCACCCAACGTATGATTCGATTTGCAAGATATCATGCCAATGAAAACTACATTTTCTGTTTTGTGTCGCATTGAAAAAAACATGATAAACCAGGTTTTGCCTCAGCAATGTTCTTTCAAATGGATCTAGCTACTTTGATCTGCTGATGCATATCTGGCATTTAATTGACACCACTGCCATCATCGAGTATGGCGAGACTCCTGGCATGAACAACTAGTTGGTTGTAGTGGATTCGTGGCGACCTGTTGAGATGAGTTTTTTTTGATGCTGGACATCAAGATATTGCATGTTCAAGTTTCATGATGAAGACTATATAAGACTCTACGTCTAAGACTATAATGTCATGTTCAACATGATCGTTGAAAGAAATGTAATTCACCCTTTACCACACAAGTTTAGACTTGAGTCATGACGGTTTATGGTATTTGTATTGTATTTTTCTTGAGGGGACCTTCTGATACACTGTACGTATGGTCTGGTTTTTATTCCATACATCGGTGATAATGTTTCGAATCATCACTTGCCTCCAGTAAATTGTGCTGGACGACATTGTATGTGGAATTAGGCCGGATGCGAAAGTACTTGAGCGTAACAGATTGGTGCTTGACGCAACATTCCTTCAGATTCCTAATGAAGATGATGCTGAAGAATGTGTGGAAGGTCCACCAGTCTCTTTGCAAAGACGTCGGGAGGCAGTTCAATATCTCTTATCCATTGATAACGGAGCCTGGTCATCGGACAAGCTTGTTCATCGGTGTCGTTACGGCTGTTGCCGAAGCACCAAAGAATCCAAGTTGAAACTCTGGGTATCGTTGCAGGATCGGGATATATTTCTGTTGTCCAAGCTTTTAGTTTGTGATATTTTAGAGTTACACATTGTGTATTGTGCATCTTACATCGACATCTCATGCTTCGATTAACCCATCCTATTTGCCCTGACTAGGCAGTTGTCTTTAGGAGACGTGCCCCGACTCCAGCCATCAGTCGCTGGACATCATGTGTGAAGGCTGCAAGGGTGATTCTGTCCCTTGCCGCATCGGAGAGGATTAACCATGGTGGTTTTTATTCAACATTATATGACAATGACAGATGTATGATGTATGTATGTAATCCATCTGAGTCATGATATGAGTTACTTTTTTATTTTATATACGGATTGTTTTGGGTCTAGTGGTGACAGTGGTATTGGTCAAGCATAGTTTGTTTCATAGCCATCATACAGCACTTATTTTCACGTGAAATCACCGGTGGTTACCAAGTGATTGGATAATAAGATCTAATAAGTCGATTTTATTTTGTGTGCATATTGTATTTTTTTTCAGTCTGACAAATACTCTTGGACTATCCAAAGACCAAACTGTATCATATATCATATCATCCATTCATCCTAAGATGATATTAAGATGTTCCAAATCAAGAGCTACCACAAATGCAAATCATCATGTATGATTGTCAGGATGCAAATGTCTTGTCACCGGCTATTGCAACGGGGCTTTGCAAAACTCTATGGATATAGCTTGACTACTGACACCTCACATGAACCTCACCTTGCGACTTCCGAAGCAATGACAGAGTATGTCGATGCAGTGGTATTCGCAGAAAATGCTTTTGATTTACATTACAAGATGAAGGGGGCACGTGTCTAGGCACATGTCACATGATTGTTGTTTTTCATATGTCACTGTCTTGTGTCATCAGTAGATGTTGGGAGATATATTGCTTATTGCTCTTTAGTCATTTAGCATTCTTCGCGATGATGGGCATGACAAGCCTGTGTGTTGCCTGTCATGTTGAAATGGTCAGGTGATATGTGATGGTTGATGTTTTAGCTTATATAACCTAAATTGCGTTTATATTCATTGATGATACTCGTTAATTCATCATTCAATGATTAATTATTGTACTGTACTTAGTTTTTTTTAGTATACAAATTTAATTTGAATATGTCATCAAAACTACAGGTACTGTATGATATGATTTACCTCAATCATATGTGCTGTCCATATTGAAAAAAAACAAAAACAACAAGAAAACATACTGGCAAACGGATCAAGTGTATCATCTTTTGAATATGTTGACTCCATATTGTTGTTTGTCCATCCATATTGCGGATCAACCTTTGTATAGCCTCTCTCAACCAGCCATCCATTTCTCAGGATCGGAAAAAGCATGGCGTTTCTTGGCAGATCCAACATCGGTGTTCAAATTGGGATTAGCAGTGTCAATCGTTAGTACTGCAGAAGACATTTTGGTTCATCAATTTCGATGGCAATCTGACACTGCCTACCTCAATGCAGATATCAGCAAAGTTCCACTTGTTGTGATGGCCAATATGTCCAAGTCTCCAGCAGTTGGCGCTGTTAACTTACTTAGCAGAGCACTTCTCCATGAAGAATTTGGTGATGACCCATCATACACCTTGCATTTCTTCCAGCAGTTTCATCACTTGCACACAGGCATTTTATTTTGCTACGTGATTTGATTGGCTCGTGGGGCATTATTAAATAATTATTTAATATAAGTGAAGTTCCAAGTCTTTGGTCATATTATTTTGACGTTGGTGTTCAAATGAGTTAGTTCATTTTGACAAATTTTCGAGTTGTTTTCAATTTAAACTGTAAAACTAAAACGTGTTAATGACAACAACCATCACAATGACAATGACCATCATCACGCCACCATACCATTTCGATATCAAATTTGTGAAGGACTACCAGGCAAACCGCCTGCAGACTATCGTATGCAACGGTTCTGGTACTCAGTCATTGTAATGGGTCAACTATGTCATCGACTTGTGAATCCTTATCGTCGACTTCCCCTCCAAATGGCACAACTGGTTGACAGCAGTGTATCCATTGATCGTAGGGAACGTTTGGCAACCCAAATGTCTGAGTTGCCTGATTGCTGCGTTGAAGCTTTGTTTGCACAACCTGTATTGGACACAATACGACGTAATGGTGGTGTACAATCATTGTTTCACGGGGACAAGGAGTTGTATTCACACATTGAGTTGTCCTTTAGGGGTGCTACCAGCAATGTCGAAATTGAACTGAACTTCGCAAGGGCCGCAACTTCGAGACGATCGATGCAAGGCAGAAGCCATAACATTGGTTCCCTTGTAGCGAAACACATTTCATCTGAAATCAAACTTGGTCATCGCAGATCCTTGCCAAGCTCAAGTTCACATGTGCAGAATTTGAATCCAGGCCACTTGTAAAGCGTGTGCAGCTTTGTAACATATTTAAGGTTTCTACATCAATGAATGCATGATAGAATGATAGGACTATGATCATAATATGAGTCAGTATGAGTATGATATAATGATTTATGTTGACATATGATGTATATTGAACTTAAGTATGTATAAGGATGTGTGTAGCCTCCTGTATGCTATACGATTTAAGCGTTTGGTTTGAGAACAATAAAACACACTGCAAGCCTACAAGCCTGAAAAAAATACGCCAATCAATTACATTCGCCTTGAATAAGACACATTGTGTTGTCGTTATTCACAGATCTAAATCAGCAATGACATGATTTATGATTTATGTATGGCGTTTTGTGTTGACATTTATCTGAGTTGTCTTTTTCAGTTGAACGGAGAAAGACGACCCTGCAAGGTAAAGTGTCAAGAAAAACCGGGTTTCATCTTTTTCTGGCTGACTTCTACCAGAGGGAACACCATGCTACTGGAAGTTCTACAGAAGACTGGAGTGAAACACGTCAACGTATCTTCAGAACTGCACTGATGAAGTGGAAAGAGCAAACTTATGAGATGGAATGCACTCGTAAGCGTTTGTCAGAAGAAGCCAAACACATCAACTATCTTGCAAATTTGAAACGTGAACAACAATTGGCTCTTCAGAATGAACAATCACTTGCACAGCAAAACTTTGATTCCATGGTCAACAGTAATCTTTTGCATGTATTGGAGTACGCAATTGAACAGGGATACATTTGTCCCAATGGAATGAACCCCAGACCACCTTCAATACTCCGTCCAGCTGCACTTGTTGATTACGCTGAGACACAGAAAGCATCATTGGATGAGGCCATGGATGTTGGGGAGATTGTCGAATATCAACCCACCAGAGATATTGTACCACTGACTGACAACAGTATTGTAGAGTCTGTTTCGGTTGTTATTCAACATGGTCAAGGTCTACATGGATTGGCAGACAGTCAATTTGGTCTATCTGAAAATATTGTGGCACGTGCAGCACAAATTCCAGGTTTTGTTGCCAATTCCAATCTACAGTTCCATGCAGAACATTCCCATGTGTCAAAAGAAGGACCACCAATTCATGTCAATTCCATTGATGATATTGGATGTGTCAAGTCGTGTCAGCAACTGTGTGGGCGCTTTTGCCGACGAGACATCCGTCCTGAGAGAATCCATACCTTTCGGAATGCAGTGGATATGGTGAAGAACATCACCAGAGTTTTGGCGTGCAAACGGAACGTGAAACACGGAAACACTCATTTTTTGAGTCCGCAGTGCAAACTTCCACTGTTGATTATTTGCACCCCAAGCGGGACCTATGGAAGGCTTGCTGCCAGGTTTACATTCAACCCACTGGAAACAGATTGGATTTGGTGTGATATCACACGTGGTGGTATATCTGACGATGTTGCATTCACAGTGACTTTACATTTTTCATTGGTTGATGGCTCAGACAACAAAATTCCCACAATAGATACAATGTGCGAATTCGCGATTTGGATGAGCAACACCATCCAAATGGGATCAGACTATGCCATCCATCTGTTCTTCGAGTATGATCTTCATGATCACTTGGATCATGTTTTGTTGGTACGAACATCTCATGAATCTACAGTTACCACTGATATCTCTGAAGACATTTTTGGGTCACTCATAGTTCCAAAAAAACGTAGAGATCCCAAAGCTGATGAAGATGAAGCAGCTCAGTTAGTCAATGCACTTGTGTCATTGCTGAAAAACGACACAAAACCAAAGAAAGGACGGCCACCCAAATCAGAGACCGCATCCAGCGCTGTACCAGGTCTTCATAGCAAATCAACAACCAATGCAACCAAGAGCAAGAGCAGGAGTGGCTTGCCAGCAAGTGGAAACGTGCTCATTTCAGGTAAGAATTAAGATAAGGTAATAAGGTCCATAAGGTTTTCTTTAGTACTGACGTATCAACTGTCAGTGTGGTCATTGACTGTTTTTCTTGAGGTGTTTAGATGCTGTATTATGTTTGATAAAGTTCATCAACTTTTATGCCAACCACCTATTGTTTCTCACATTTCTGATTGAATGATCTTGTTGAAACTGTAAACCTCAACTTGAACCATCAACCTTGACTAGTTTAGATCAACAACATATCAGGAAATCATTATGTGAGTTCATAATAAGATTGGAAAATCATTGATTTCGAATATTTCCATTGCACTGTTTGTGGTGTTTACAACTTCAACATATTTGTTTGATAACCGGTAGACACACAATCACTGGGACCATTTGATTTCTTTACCAAAGTTGGCCACTCATACAACCTTTGTTTTTTTCTCCTTTATTTGGTTTGAGTTACTATTTGACAATCAACAGGTACATCTACAAGAGGTGGAAGCGATTCCACCGATATGATTTTATCGCCTGCAGATATTATTGTTAGTGAGATTGGAGGGCCTGAATCAACAGTTATGGCGTCCAATATGCACGCGCCTGTTCTTGAAGATGAATCACTGGTTGAATTGGAACAAAACTGGGTGGATGCATTGAATGCTCGAAATGGTCAGGGATCAGCGTCAGCTTCATCAGGTTCATCATCATCAAAACGCAAGCACAAAGATACACAGGAGAGCACATTTGGGAACTCTAATCTGGGAGATGCAGAGAATCTGTTGTTTCTGCAGAGTGGAGCATCTACAGAGGGTGTATTAACCGATCGTAACCAGAGAAGTGATGATCCTGATGCAATCGAGAATACTTGGATAGACGATAAAACTAACAGAGTCATTTGCAAGTTCAAGTCGGGCAAAGAGGTAGCGCTTGGAATCTTGTCAAATGCATATTGAACAAAAAAAATACAGAACTTACTGAACAAAATGCATAATGACTAACTGAACTTTTTAGATTGCATCTTCACAAACTGGTTGTGTGATGTTGGGAGTAGGATCTGGAGCGATCAACACAATGTGATGAATCTCATTGGCAGGTCAACATTAAACCTTTTTTTTTCACCCATTGCGTCGTCCAAGGAAGAATTACAGAATTCAAGAAAGACCAGCCAGGTCACAGTTTGAGTGTGGCGTGCTATCTTCACAAGAAGTGCTCAGTTGTGAGGCTTATATCCAAACTTCCATTCGGTGCATGTGCACGATGCATCGCTTACTTAGAGGCAGGCCTGCAAATCAAAGATCGGGACGATGCATCAAAACACAAAGCCATGAACCTTGATCGTTTGTTTGGAAGGCCGAATTTTTGGAGCTCTATATATTGACAGCTCAATTTTTCAACAAAACAATGTTTGAATGTGATGTTCAGATACAGTTTGTTTTGTATATATTATATATTTATATGATATTATTTTATATTTTGTTGGTTCATAACTTATGATTTGTTGTTTCAATTCATACAAGGTACAATGCACTCGTATGCGAGGATCCAACGGATTTCTGAGCCTTTTGCAATATGGATGTACGGCAGCGACCAATGATTGTGTGATTTTTATATTTTACATATGTTACGTATGTTAGTGATTTCAACTGTTTATGAAAACAATGATTGATAGATAACAGCTTGAGATTCATGGAAGAACTCAAGATTTGTATATTCAGTGGGACGTTATGGCTATATTCTTTTTGATGACTGAAGAGTCACGTAGCAAACTTGCTCGATACATGTTTTAGGACTGTGGCAAGATATTTGATGTTTGTTGATTGGTTATGTTGTCAGCATCCTGTTGATGAACCATATATCATATGGCATATTTTTTCAGAGTTACAACTACCAACACTGCCACAGTCAGATGATGAGTTTTTTTTCGTATCACACTGAACCGAATTGGTGGTGATGGGATGGTGAAGCAATTGGGGGAAAAAAACATCTTTGCACATTGTGATCGAAAGATTGTGTGCACCACAGATGGTGACATTGAAACTCACATTTTCAATTGGACCATTTGGATTTGAACACACAGCCAGAAATATATAATATGATATATGATATGTTTATGTATGTATATAATATTGTATGAATATTTGCGGTACTGATTGAGATGTGCCACACTATGAATCTTCTGTGCGACGATTGATGTAAGCCATCAAGACTCAACTCAACTGTAGAAAGTTTTGGCGATCGTAGAATTTGGGTAGTATGTCACGGTCCGATGCGGGGTCGGAGCTTCTCAAATGCCCAAACTTTCAAGTACCTGATTCCTACAAATATCGCATATGCAAATTTTGCCGGGCTTGTTCGTGGCAACAAAGCCCGTTGCCAGCTGGTATCTTTGGGGCGTGGGACCCAATAATACCATGGTTGAATGGCAAGCGGGAGAAGCCAAATGGGTCTATTTGCAAGATATGCTCGATCGCCATTTGGCTTACAATGTAGTTTGAGTTGCGAAACTTCCGATATATGAACGTACATTTGCAAAACTTCCGATATACGAACAACTTTATTGTATTGCAAGTGTTTTTATATGTGGTCATGTATTGTATTATATGGCTGTGTGTCGTTTGTATCAATATCTCTAGTTTTTTAATTATTAGATGTTAATGATTACCTTTATCAAATCCAGTCACCGTATGTGTTTTGATCTAAGGTATTCAACACCGGTGGTTGGGGTGCGGAGTGTACTCCAAACGATTTGAGCGGATTCGATCGTCTCATTGCTGCCGACCCTACTCGGCTTCATCCCTTCCTTGCAACTTGGTCTTTTTTTGTGGTTGGATGTGTCTTGGGTGGTGGGCTCAATTTGCAGATATACTTTTATTGAATATTATATATCTATTGAATTCAACAACTCCCTTATCAAAAGGGCCATAAGATGTCATTCTTTACCATCAACCAAATCCACCTTTAAAAGATGGTATGAAATGCAAGATGATATGAAATGATTTCACCAGTGTTGAATTCAATTCTTTAATGATTTCTGAACACATCCAAACACCCAAATCAATCAGAGACATGATCCTAAACGTTTGAACTATATATAATATATAGAAAAATTAATTTATAAAGTTCAAATAGAAACAACTCTAAGATTTCAGGTTGTGTCATCAACACTGCAGTCATTTTGGAATTATAGATTTTGTGATGTTGGGATGTGCATCATTTTACAAGATATGGTTTGATGTATCCATTAACATTATAATGCTGAGTACATATCATTGCAGTGATGTCCATAAAATGAAACAGGGTAAGCCATTTTACAGGAAAACAAAAAAATATAGTTTAGTATTGATAAGAGATGTAGTTTAGTATTGATATAACCCTTTACCATACTATTCAAAAAAAACATAATGTTATTGCGCCCATCCATTTGAGTATGAACGACCTTATTTCACACAATTTCTGCACCATTGTAAGATGCCATTGTTCCACCCTACAGTACAGCAGTACCACCGTACCGTACCACCGTACTGTACCATTGTACCATTGTACCGTACCATCGTACCGTTCCACTGTACCACCGTACTGTACCATCGTACCGTACCACCTACGATCGTAGACCATCGTAGGGTATATGGGGTACGAATATGTGTTTATGTATTCGTACTCTATGGACCCTACGATGGTCTACGATCGTAGGTGGTACGGTACGATGGTACGGTACGGTGGTACAGTGGTACGGTACGGTGGTACGGTACGGTGGTACGATGGTACAGTACCATGGTACGATGATACAGTACGATGATATGGTACGGTGATACTTTGGGACTGTAGGATGGTACAATGGTACCTTATAATAATACTAGTATAATAGTGTGATGTCAAACAATATTCTATGATCTGATCAAATACTTACTACATATGATGTTTATAATGTACACTTCTAATGGTTTATTGTCCTTCCGAATGTTTCTCTATCTGAGGCACAGCGAGCAAAATACATCGAGCTCAGAACAGCCATGCCCCACATGAGATCTCGCAGTGATCTTGATCTGGGACCAAGAGTCACGGTTACAGTGAGCAATAGCCAACGTATGACTCTGGAAAAACCGGAAGAATTTTTTGTGGACCTCACTACTTACATGGAAGACAACCCAGGAAAGCAGGTTCAAGATTCTGAAAAGGTTCATGAGTTCATTGATGGACGTTGGGTAGAAGGAGTGTTTTGGTGAAATGATTCAGGGATAATTATTTTATTTGGAGTTCTCACAATTGATGTGACTTATTTTGTTTATACTTTCTGTTTTTTTTCTCAATTTCAATTAGAGAAAGACATTAAGGTAAACGTGCGGACTGGTAAGAAAGGCTACTATAAGCGTACTCAAGCTCAAGACAGATCCACCAACCTGAACATCACAGTTCACGACAGTGATGATGCAATCGGTGCAGCGGCAGATACTCACTCCAAGGTGTTTGCTGCATCATCAAAGGCACTCAATACCACTGAGGCCATTGATGCTATGACACTTCCGTTCTTCCAGCTTGGACGTCATCCAGGTGCTCTTCATCAGAATCGCCAAGCTTTGCCAGCACCAAGTGCGTCAGGCTTTAATGCTCCAATGTTGCAACTGACAAACACTGATACAGCAGTACCTATTCAGGATGGTTCCAACATTGATGATCCAGGCAATAGTGATAATGATCATGATGAGGCTGAAAAACCATCAGTGAATCCTATGCAAATGATTCAGTTTGCCATTCCTTCTCATGTAAAGGAACAACCACGAGCGAAAACTGCACCCAAGTCATCAGCTGCAAAGGCTACACCCAAGTCCTCATCAGCAAAGGAGACGAGCAAAGGAAAGAAGCGTAAAGATGAAGACCAACAGAGTCAGAAAACAAAGATAATGAAGTTGGCCAACCCAGCCCCAAGTGTGGAGAAACCAACTTCAGAAGCAGTAGTTCCACATGCCTTGACAGATGCTGATGCTGAGTTGTTGGCAAATTACAATGAATCGTTCACTGCTTTGAGGAAACGTGTGTTGGCAGTATTGCGTGACACAGATGCAAGTATCAACGATTCCTTGAAAACTTGCAACAAGGATATTGGCACTCTTATGAAGACTTTGAAGAACAAAATGAAATCTTTGAAGCGTAGAAACGATCATGGAGGAGAAACAACACAGTCTATTGACGGCATGATTTCAGAAATGACAACTGTTCAGTCAATTGCAAACAGGCTTTTGTCATGCCAACACGATGCTGATGTTGTTGATGAGCTGAAAAAGATTAACAAAATGGAGTGGAATGTGTCAGCAGCAATTTTCAAGCGTGGTTTCAAGTGTTTGACCTTGTACTATTTGAAGTACAGCGATTGGACTGGTTTCAGTGCAATCCTATCAGAACTAGGGGATGTCCTTGGTTGGACCAATGGTTCATTACACTTTGAGCTCTTGGTTTCTGAAGTGATCCAACGACTTTTGCGAGCATTGCCACCAAAAGTATCATGCACAATAGTTAGTTTTAAGTGGTCTATTTCTTATTGTTACTTTATGATGTTCCGGATTTGGATTTGAATGATCCAAGTTTTGAATAGAAGAATTAATGATTGTATTTGATTGTTTGTTATTCTACATAATATATAGTACACGATTCACTATTCACTATTTTCCATTGTGTCTACTTTATGTATATACATCAATTAGTTTTTAGTATCCGTATTTACAAGTGTCATTTGTCTTTGTACATTTGATTTCATTACCTAGGCAACATGGACACCGGAGAACCTACAACCTATTTCCTCGTTCTTCACCCACATGATCACAGCTGTTCGAGAAGGCCGTATGGCTAAAGCATTGGTGAATATGCAAGTGATCGTATGTCAGGACCAACATATACCATCACGAGTCTCCGAAGCTGTGAACGCGATCCATGCTGCAGTGAACAAGTCAGAGGACACTGATGCTGGTCTTTCAGCAGTGTTTGCTGGGATTTGTCAAGGGAAGCAGTTCCTAAAGATTGCCAACACAAATGCAGTAGATGCACAGAAAGAAATAGGCCACCTTCAACAGCTTGTGGATCATCTCCAAGAATTGGAAACCTTTATGAATGCTTTACCTGAGAGTTCATCCCCAGAGTTCAAGTGGAAGCATGCCTTGGAACTAGGTAACAACACCTATACAGTTTACTGTCAGGAAATATCCAAGAGCAGTACACCGGCAGCCAAGACAGTGTTGGGAGATGCCAAGAAAAAACTTTCAGACTTTGTATCTACAATTTGTAAGGCCTTCCTATTGGGTCCAACACAAGCTTGGATTGCAAAAGCTGAGTCTCTGTGCACTCAGAATCACATTATCGATAGCACTACCGATATCAACATCGATGAATGGAAATCATTTGCACAGGCAAAACTATCAGGCAATGCAAGCCAATTGTGTGGCCATGCCATTGCTTGTGAGCATATCATGAAGCAACTTGTAGATGTGTCCAAACAGGTTGCAAATGTGGATGCTACATCATCATGTACCACACCGCTAGTGAAATTGTCTGAAGCACTTCAACAATTCAGGGATACCACTTGGCATTCAATGGATGGTTTGGGTCTCTGCAATGATGCTGGACGTCAGGGGATTGTTGCGATTTCCAAGACATTCATGGCTCATCGCAATGAACAAATTCGCAAAGATACTTTCAGAGCTATTCAACAGATGAGCATCATCATGGTGCAGGCAATCAATGGTAATTGGTTTTTTTATGGTTTTGTTCAGTCCATTTCATTTTAAGATTAATATTGACTTGATTAACTTTGTAGCCATCTTCACAAGTATTTCTACCCCTGAGGTGAAGGACACTTCTATATCAGATGAATCCATTAAAGAAGCAGACCGCCTCTATGAGCAGTTCTCGCTGTTGCAGACTTGCATCAGTGACAAAATTCTTGCAAGCGGCGTTTGGCTACTCCGTACTTGCAAGTTCATGCTCATGGCAAGTATCTTGGTTTGTACGATGAATGATATCATGCGGCATATAATAAATCAAACGTGTACTTATAATACTTAACTAGTATTTGAACTATGTAATTTTTGTAATTATGATTAACATATCACACACACACACTAGTCAATGATCGAACATAATGATAGATATGATTGGATGATTTCAGTTCAATAATACTAAATGAGCACTGGTTTGGATCAACTACACACATCAATTGAGATTGCTGTCACATCATTTTTTTCCAGGTAAAGCCACAGCTCAAGTGACGCAGGACATCACTGACCGAGCCACATTGAAACTGTTTCTGCATCCATATCAGAACATCATCAGTGTGTTCGAACAAGTTCGCAAGGATTCAGATAGCTCGATTTCAAAGGTTGGCCAGCAGAAGGCTTGCTTGGAGAAAATCTATGGCTTACTCGCGAAATGTTCTGAGTTTCATGAGGCATTTCTATCGGCTGAACCATTTGTAGAGTTCTTTGATGGTTTGGCGTCTCATGCGACCAACTTGTTCAACAGCCGAAAAAGCTTCTATGAGAAAGATGCTCAATTGGTATCCACACAGCTTTCATCCATGCTGAAGAAGATACCTGAACTTGATCCGGAAGACACATCCAAGTTTGTGGCATCCGTGAAGTCACATGAGAAATCGTTGCTCACAGAATGTCAGAAAGCCAACCAAATCATATCTGCTATTGAAGAAGATATGCATGCCTTCACATGTATTGCTGATGATATCTGTTCGAGCTTCATGGACCCACAGCTTGGTTTGAGCAGGTTTTGTTTGGTCAATATCAATGCGATGAGATAACATATATCATGAACAATTCCTAATTAACCTATGTTTCAATCACGACGAGTTAACACCAGTTAAACCATTCAAACACGCAATCTCAGGATCTGAAGACAATTCATCACCGTTCCACTACAATCCTGGCAGAACATTCCGGTGCTGTTCTATGCGGCTTGCCTGCTGCCAAGGTATGTCTGGCAGACGGAATCTTGTCTTTTGGGATGATGTGGGTAGCAAAAATGGTTTTGGTTGATTAATATTTCTTTTTTATATTGTATGATATCATATATTATATAATTAAATTATATTATATCATCAACCATTCTCAATTGGATGTATACTTAGAGAAAATAATCAGCTTGACAATCATACAGGACCAAAGACGACAGGACATAGTTAATTGTTGTTCCTTTAACTCATCGGTTCATTGTAGATCCGAGGAGTGCCAGCAAGCGGTCGAATGAAAGATTTGCTCAGCACATTGGTAAAGAACTGCCAGGAAAAGCAGTTGGAAATAAATCCGAATTTGCTTGCACGTGTGACAACTCTTCTGGGTTCTTGATATGCGACTCCCAGATGGTTACATGATGCAATGGCATCACCACGCATGACCTATATCTTTCGATGATGTCTGTTTTGCACAACGTATATCATACCATGATAAATTGACAGTAATAATAATAGTGGTGAGTTATAGTAATGTTCATGTAAGTGATGCTGCTTTACAGCTTGGCTTTCGAACAAAAAAAACGTCTTTTTTGTTTGTTTACGAGGTTTGATTTTGAATCGTGGTGATCTGCTTTCTTATAGAACTTCACATCATTTCCTGCAGACAGCACAATGGCAAACCCCACCAATCAAAAAGGATCACTGTGAGCAGTGTTGCTGGTACAGTGGTGGTGGTAAGGCTCAATGCTTGCAGACGTTTTGACAGAAACAACCAAACAGGTAGTTGAGTTTCAACCCATGATATGAATTTATTTGACAATAATCTGAATATAACATTATCAAAAAAAACACTTTCAAACGTAAACTATAATCACACTTTATCATCATTGTGATAGTTCTAATTCTTTGTTTGGTTTATGATTGGTGGTTCTGTCCAAATCCCACATACCAGCTCCAAGGGGGCAACCATTTGCATCGAGAGAAAAATCTATGCATCATGCAGGCGATCATCTTATCATTTTTCTGTATCCGGCATTGCTTGGCATGTGCAAATTCAGTCAATGTATACATTGGTTCCTGCTCAGACGATACATCAACGGTGGATGTAGGTAGACACAAGCGAACTTGATAAACCTTACATTAATGCGGTTGATCAACAGTATCAATTGTTATGTTATGTTTATCTGCTATGCTTATCTATCATCACTTTTATTCACAGTATATGTAACTTGATCTCATAACAGGTATATGAACATATATCAAACAGATCATACCATTGTAATTGTAATATACGTTTTTAGCAGTCCAGCTGCAATGGCGAAAACTCCTAAATGCAAGGCTAAGGCTAAGGTAGCAACTCCAAAACCGAAGCCTAAAGAGACAAAAGAGACAAAAGAGAGCAAGAAACGGAAGGCAGCTGATGCTAATCCGTTTGAGTCACCGCCAGATACCAATCAGGCTTCAATCCGTGCGTTTGCAAAGCCCATTGTACCAGATGCATCTTCGTCAACCCAGTCTGGTACACAAGACACCATCACACATGATCATGATGTTGTGATGGATACTTCTGGTGCAGCTCCAGAAAAGAACGTTGATGAAGAGAAGGTTTCCTCTACTGTTGCAGTAGATACTGTAGATACTTCACAATTGGGAGGTGTTGCTCACGATGATTCAGGCAATACCAAGATGTCACACCCATGGTCTTTGCCAGAGTTTGTTGCTATATCTCAGGACAATATTGATCTTGAGGAACTTGTGCAAGCAGTTCGTCAGGTTGCCATTGGACAGACATTCAAGCAATGGACAAACATTTGTTACACAGCTGTGTCTGAGATTGGTAATGAGGACAAGATTTCCAGTCTTATAGGCCAATGTAGAGATCATCCAAACTTCCAGGAACATGTGAGAGCCGTTCGCAAAGAAGTCTTTGATAACGATGACATACCTTGGACCTTTGGAGATGAGGAAGGTGACCCTGCGTCCGACTTGAGTGAGATGATCATTTGGCTTGTGAAAAATAAGCCACCTCAACAGAGTAACTCTATGACCGGAACAGTGCCTGTCCAACCGCAAGATGGTGATCAATCTGCTGTAAGAGTGGTACCACCAGAACATTCAGATGTGGTTCTTTGACTTCAATGTGGCTAGTTTATTTGATTTGAAACATTTGGCATATATACATACAGTAAACCAAGTAACATTTTATGGCCTCCAGCTGTTATGGATTGTTGAGTTTTTTTTCAGAGCCATCAATCCCAATCTGATATGGTCAGGTTGACGAGAAATCTTTGCATCGTGGGATGAATCTATCTGAACAACTTCAACTTGAACGCGCCATTGATGACTTCTTGAAGTTGCAGGCATCTTCATGATGAATGATATGTAATAATAATTGTAATCTCATATAATATTAAATTGTCATGTGTTGACATGTTTTTTTTGATTTGTCTTGGTTGATTTCATGATGTGAACGAATAATATCAAAAATGAAACTAAGTTAAACTAAGACCTTACCTTATCGTCATTACGGATTTTTTTGTGGATGCATATACATAGAAAACCAAATGGCTTCTGATTTAATGTAATTCATACAACATACTATGTCATAGTGATACAGTAATACACTAAATTGACCACATCAGCATTCAACACATTGGATTTTGAACATTGTTTTCAAATGCACACCATAGCTTTGACTCTGACTTTGACAATTATTTTATTCATTTGTTGCTGCATGTTTGTTGGACCAGGCCATTTCAACACCGCCCGAACCACGTGTGGCTACTGCATCAGTGCGAACAATTGTGGGTATGCTGGAGGACACGTTTGGGTTTGCATTTTGGGGTATATACAAACTCATTGGCAAAGGTGCAGAGACTTTGTTTTTTTTAACACTGGGAACCTTGTATGGGATATGATCTAGCACATGCAAACTCTTTGTACCTCCCGATGGTGCAGGACAATGACTATATGATTCAAATCATCGATGAACAACTTCAGACGCTTGAGCGTGAGGCCATTATCTGGAAAGGGTGTTCATCATTATTGTATATCGATGACCTATGATATTTTAAAAAATAATAGTAGTTATTTGTTTTAATTGATACGTATGAACTTGTGATTATGATTATGATCAACATTATAGTACGGTAATATTGATTGTCTCTAATTATCTTTAGTGTATGTTTTCATATTCCTATAGATATGATTCATAACCTGTATATAACTATATAATATATATTATATTATATAATTCGTTTTTCTTTATCAGATCATCATTTTTATGTGTCGATCTGGGTGAAACAAAAAAAACACATATGATCATCTGGTGCTTTTACGTACTATACAATCTGTTATGGCCAGCACATGTCACTAATGGAGCCCACTTTTCATTACGTTGCTTCTTGTGGTACCAAGCAACTTCATTAATATGATTTATGATTTATGATCTGATCTATATGTTTTTGTCTTTGTACCACAAAAAAACTAACTGTTTGCAATCTATCCCAATGTAACACAATGTTGTTGTAATATGTTTTTGATGGTCATCCCAACGATAGATTCCAGAATAACATTCAGAATACCAATTTCGTTTGTTGCCATACATTCCCTCTTTGGTCTGTTAATGATCCCGTGTTTGCAGGTGAGAACCAACAAGCGTGACATGATCCAATTGAGCATCAACCTCAACATGAAGATGATGGCCATGCGATTGAAACGTTTGCCTACGGACTGGACATGTTTTCTCTTTTTTTTTGATGAGTGGTGATCATCGAAGAAGCGTTGTTTAAAAAAAAAACATTTGGTCAATTGAACTCAATGTGCATGTTCAAGCCATCGGTGTTCCTCCTATGACTATTTATTATATCTACAGTACACCTCATGTAAACGACAAACTGACGAACTTGAATGCAGGATCCTGTCAACCGGACAGCTAACGTCCGTGCGGCGATGGCTGATGAACTGCGTGGCTGGGTAGCTACGCAACCTACACAACCTGAGGTGGAAATACGTGGGAATGTTCTTGTGAAATCTGAGTAAACCAAGTGCCGAGTTCTATTCTATCATGGTCGAATTGATATCAAGTAACACGCCGTACCATACTTTCGTAACATGTATCATGTATCCTTTTTTATGCCGTTTTTTTGGAAAACCACAATGTCACAATGTTGTTTTTTGCCAGCAAACATGGAATTCATAATGCACTACATTTCTTTGTTGTCTGATTTTTTTTTGATATAATGAGAAAAGGTTATGCTTTAGTTACACAATGTCATTTCATTTTACTATACTAAATCATGGTGTTGTCATTGTCATGATAGATTGAAAACACGTCCTGTTCGGCACTTTCGGTTGGAGGTGACAATGAAGAAATCTGCAGATGCAGATTCTGGATCTGATTTCAAGACTCCCTCTGGTTCTGACAATGATGCCGCAAGCGACAGTGACAACATTCCGGATACTTGTGCTGAAAAAAACAAATTAAACCGTTACCTACATTAAATTGTGATGCGTATGATGATATGATATGAAACAAAACTCAAAAAAAATAAAACACTCACTCACATCATCCATTATCCATCACTATGTTCTGTCAGAATACTTTTGTATTCAGCAGTTTCTATTTTCTATGTTTTGATTTTTGATTGTGTTTGTTCGTGTTGGACACTGTAGGAACCACCAGCGAAAGATATTGTTGTGGATGATATCTTGGGTACATACACAAAGGCGGGGTAGGGCGGATGGATGGGACACCTTGTGACGCCATTAAATTCAATGCATGTACATTGACAAACTTAGTTACACAACTGTTTATGAAAGCCGAAAGTCACACTATGTATATTCAAGCTTTGCTGTATGAGTCAATGTACGTCTTTAGGGATTTTTTTTGTATGTCTACCACAACTCTCCAAATATCTTATGTTATTCGAGTTATTGAGTCACCGCAATCCCATTCGTGCAGGCAATGGTGGGACGTGCAATGTAGATTCCAGGAACCCAAGACAGGCTGGTTAAACTGATGCGAGAGTGGAAGGTGGCTACAACATGCAGTGGATGTGGCACATTTGAGATGGCCTTGAGGAGTGTGGCCAATGCATTTACATCGTGGTTGCCCGTTGATGATGATCCATTTGAAGCTATTTGATCTGTTGATTAGTCATCAGCTTTCGTCCATACATTTCTGTCTTACACATTGAAGTGAATTGAATATAAGTATAACACTATGAAGGCTGAAAGCAAATGATTTCTTTGTGCATTTCTTTCGAATACATGATGTAATCACCAATAATCAAGACAATGAAGAATCAATAATCAATACTGGTACACCTTGACCTGCCAAGGTAACAGAATCTATGGCATGTGAGATTGAGAAGTGGAAGCAACAAGTTCTCAATCGATATATTTTGACAGGGAGCGCGGCTTGCTTGTTCAACGATGTGACAGCACTTTCAGATGATGACATGCGCAAATGCATTCGTCATGATGCAGCGTGTGCCACTAGGCTATTTTAGTTTAGAAAGTTTCATATGTTGCGCCAAAAATGGAACACGTCTGATCAAATCAGATCGTCAACTTGAATCTGAACAACAAAAAAAACAATGTAATCCAACACTGACGAATAGTTCAGTCAAAACATAGAATCTGAATATTCTTAATAACCAATTGATTTTACTCAGTGAACTGAGACATCATAAATAATACATCATGTTACATCATTACATCACATATCATCATCTATCATCTATCTGATTTCAAATATCAAAGACATATAAATATAAATAAATTCACTCATCAATTCATATTCAATATGTGACCAAATCACCCAAACATAAAATATAATGTTGCTGCTTCATCACATGATTTCCTTTCTTGCCAGGCACTCGCCACAGACGTGTATGTACTTGGTAGCGGCTTCTCATGTAAGTCGTTGTCAAAGTTGCAGAACGACGGGGCATCATTCAAGAAAGCCATGGCAGAGCGAAACCAGGACACATCATATCATTCAAACATACCAATGTCCTCAATCGATGGCAGTGTATGATGTATGGCTATGATATGATGCGTTTTTTTCAACACATTGAATTCATTGAATATGTGCGTCGTTCTCGATCATTTTCATCAAGGTGTTTTCTATACTTCAAATTTGATATTAACTCTTTGGATTGTTTTTGTCAGGAATCGAGTACATTCCGGACTTTTGCTGGCACCATCGATGCTATTTCAGTTACAAGGCCATTGTGGGTGCTACTTGAAAACGTGGATATGGGTGATTCCTCAGATGACGACAGTAACTCTGCAATTGTTGCAAAGATACTACTGGAGGCAGGTTATGAAACCAGAAACATGGTTGACTGAAGTATCAGTTTTCTAAAGTTTTCCTTGTCATTTCTTGACAGTGATTTCAGTCCATGTTGCAACTTGTTTACATCTACGACATCGGATATGTGTGCAATCAGTTTTATATAACGTTGACAGTTGACAGTTGACATTACATTTACACTGTACCTACACCCTCCACATTTGACTGGTGGTTCTCATTTTTTTGGGATATTCAAGATGTACATTCAGTGACTATAGAACTATATGTTTTATAAATATATACTTCGGACACAATAAAAATTGCGCTCTGCCTAGATTTAGATTTAAGTAAGTGGAGTATCAAGAGATAAAGTGTTGTATTGACATCCGTTGGATATTTTGTGAACTGTAGTATATTTTGACATCTCTATTTATTTGTACTAGCATACTTACCCAATGTGATTATTCCTTTTTGTTGGTGGTTGCATCACAAAGGAATGATCTTGCTCAACGCCACAGACTTTGCGCTACCGCAGCGTCGCACAAGATTGTTCATCATTGGAATCAATAAGGAACGTGCAAATGAGGAGCTTGCAAATTCACCAGATCAAGTACTTGATGCTGCTCTCACGAAGTATCTGCCACTGTTCAAAACTGCCCCACCACGTGTTGAATCTTGATCGTGCATTTAGATATGATACAATACACAATACACTGTATAATACACTGCCATGATGTTCCCCAAGTACACAATTACACAATCATGTACTTTGGGATGCTGGGAAATTGTGAAACGTCAATCCGTCAATTCATCTTCTCAATTAGGTGAATATCATGTCACATGATTTGGGGTATGTGATCAACTATCACGAGACATCTACCCAAAGTTCAGGATGAGTTCCTGTGCAGTGACACAGATTGCGATGTTGTGGACGAGTTGGCCAGACGTCAGAAAACCCGGCATGAACGACAGCGGGCTACCGACGAAGTTGACCTTGACACCACCTTGAAAGGTGGTAAATGGAAAGAACTGCACATGCAAGTAGCATTGTCCCGTCCTCGCCCCAGGGGACCAACAAAATCAAAAGACACAATCAACTTCAACGACAATAATGATGGAGAAGATGATGATGATGATGATGATGATGATGATTGATGATTGATGATGATGATGATGATGATGATTGATGATTGATGATTGATGATGATGATGATGATGATGATGATGATGATGATGCTGATGATCATGATGATGATGATGATGCTGCTGCTGCTGATGATGATGATGATGATGACGATTGATGATGACGACGATTGATGATGACGATGAGGATGATGATGATGACGACGACGACGACAATGATGATGATGATGATA
>Ga0126337_10000167_pt1 | contig 27101 bp, 9 predicted proteins | sample DipCmetagenome_FD_92527 | JGI IMG/M metagenome (GOLD analysis project Ga0126337, IMG submission 92527) | Coral microbial communities from La Bocana,Puerto Morelos, Mexico - Diploria C A metagenome | ecosystem: Host-associated > Invertebrates > Cnidaria > Coral | place: La Bocana,Puerto Morelos...
AGCAAATTCGCCTACGAACAGAGAACCGGACGAAATACCGGAGTTAACCATGTTTAACCAGCCAAATATTTTTGAAAACAAGAGATTGTTTACACAGGCCTCTTTTCGACTCGGGGAAACGTATGGACAAGTTCCACGCCTATCAGTTGTATTTTCCATGTAACTGTTCATTTAATCCAGTTAAATTTCAAATAAAATGAGAGTGGGTCCTTGTAAAAGCAGAGGGCTTCAGCGAATGTAAATTTAACGTGGAACATAAAGCCAGAATACTAATTATATTTTGAAATGGCTTCTGTCTGCCAACGTGGATGATTTTTATCAGAGTAAAAGAAACTCAATAAATTCAGCGTTATCGGGTCGAGAGAGGCGAATAATACGCCTAGAAATGAATGATTTGTTTCTGTTATTTACTAGGTAGGACTTATCTTGACCTATGACGCCTAAACTAAATAACCCAGATTTTATATTTAGTTACTATGAGTGAAGAATAGGTCTGCATACGATATTACACCGGTCGTGGCCAACTTTCACAATTATGTCTGAGAGACGATTCTGAGATAACACATCAGATTTTTTTTCCAAAATTCTCTTTTACTTTTGTATAATTTCAGTGATAATGTCTTGGACATTCAATTTGTGACACACAGCTTAGAAAATTCTAGCTACGATGTTGTTGCTTTAAGCAACATTGGCCGGGCCATAAACATGAATCAAACACACAACGAACTTACAGTTCGAGAGAGAAAAAATACATTAACAAAATAGCTACGCTACTGGTCGGAAACACACTGTGGTGTAAAAAAACAATCTATATAACTCCTATACAACGTCTATCAGCCAGTCTTTCCACGAACTTCGTAAGAAGTCTCGTATGAGCGTCTAAAATTTTAACGTATTTACATAACATATACTCCGAACATCACCATACTGTCACTAATATCGAAAGCCATACCTCCTAATTTCACTTTTGGAACGTGTTCCATTCTGTATCCTCTGCAAATACTTATAAAATACTGGAAGTTCTTCAAAGTACAACAAATATCCTTTATAAATCGCTACCTAAAAAATACTAAAGGTTTTAGGGCTTGAAGCCCGTATTCTTCTAACAAATTTTGAACAAGATGAAAACGTTTTAGTGTTCTTTTGAAGAACAGCAAGAGCTTGTGATAGCGTTGCTATTCACAGAGGAACGCTCCATTCACTCCTCGTCGGGTGTCTTTATGAGCAAGGAAGATAAGGCCAGCTTGTAGGCGTTCCTGACAATAACATATCTCTAAGCAAGGTCTCGATTGGCGTCTTACCCACGAGACGAACAAAGAAAAGTTGTTCGACAATGGACGAGTTGATACTGCGTAAAGATGGCAGCCTCAACAACAATTTTCCAAAACGAGTCGGTTGGTTGGGATACTGATTCCTCGTATACTCCTCCAAGGCGCACTGTGTCTTTTCCTGCAGGCTGTCGATGTACTGAGGATCAGTCAGACCGGAGGCATCTGTGAAAACACAATTATTTTCGGTGACATTGGGAACTTGAAATGATGTTGTGTGTGCGGCGCGGCGATACTCTCATATAGGCGGGAAACTCGCAGGAACATTACTATTAATTTGCCACAACCGACGCATATAGTTCTGTTGATTTACACGCGGAGCGGCTATAAAATATTAAAATGTATTAAAAATATCAAGCACTTGTAACCTGCTGTCCCAAAACGTCAAGCTTATATTCAACTTACCCGAAGTGAAGAGAACGATGGCTTTGAGGCAAGCGAATTCTGCAGCATCCACGTGGAGATTTCGATACTTTTCAACTTGCTCTTGGAAGATTCTAACATTATCCATGAATGTCACCATTCTATCTGGGGACATGTGGTTCGAGTGGATACCAGCAGTGGCAAGAAGCGGGGCAACTTGAAGCGGCATTGGGCATTGGGCGGCGTTTAGCACAAACAACTCACTCCACACCAAACGAAGGAGAGCTACTTGATCCGTCACAGCTAGATCGGGGAAGAAGGGAATATTCCTAGCCCATTCCACAGCGCTGAACAGCAAACGAGCCGCCAGTTCACAGATGTTCTCGATGCCCATGATCCCACAAGGCATGTTCAAACCCTGCTGGTACCGGGCCGTGGGATAGGGCTCCGCTCTGAGCAACAGGCTGATGAATCCAGATAAAAACGAGTGGCCATTCGTTACATCTCCGCCATTTAGTGACGAATGCTGGGGACTCGGTTGCGGAACTGGCGTTGGAGGGATGCGACCTCGCTGAACGGCTGTCGAGAAAAGGTGAAAAGGTTCATTCAACATGCTAGTCAGGCACTTAATGGAACTACTCACTACTATAACAGCCAAGTGACTCACGCACACGGATTTGCTACTAACGTGAAAACTTCTCACCCGTACCCTCGCGTCTCATGCCGACTTTGATGCACTTTCTCAGCCGACAGTACTGACACTGATTTCGATGATGCTGATCAATGGGGCAGTTGCGTGAAGCTCGGCAAGTGTAGCTGAGATTGCGGCGAACGCTGCGCTTGAAAAACGACTTGCAACCTTCACAGGTAAACACGCCGTAGTGCTTTCCAGAGGACTTGTCACCGCAAACCGCGCATTCGACTTGTTGTACATTTTTTTCGGACGACTCCTCCACCGGTTCGGTCTTCTCCGTGCACCATGTTGAGACTGGAACTACGGCCATACCACCCGGCAAATTAGGACTACGGATACAATTATAAACCCAACAGTTAGTGGTGCTTCGCGAGAGCCCGAGCGGATCGTGCTCCTGTGATTAATCTCTCAGCGGCGAGGGAACATTACACGCAGAAAGAATTAGTGGCTTTCCCACGGCACAAGCGGTCGCGCTCACTTACACGGCTCAAAATCTGTTGCGCGAGTGCTTTTTTCGCGCAGCTAAGTGGCATATGTAGATATGTAGCAACACAGAGGACGGTCGGTCCACGAGCGACAATACCTCGCTATGGAAAAACATCAGCCCGTGTCATGTCTGAAAAAGCTGAACTTTGACATAATCTGTTGGAGCTGTCCGGTATCCGTGGAGACGATTACTATATATGGTCGGCCTGTCAAGCGGAGGTTCAAGGGCTCTTTAACAGTTGTGACTTAAAAATTGCCCCGGGGCTTAGGGACGTTCAGCTCTATTGCATTCAGTTGTCACGAAGAGCAAATGATTGGTCAGCATCGCCCCTTGGATGACATGGAGAAGGTTCTTTGTCTGAAACGCTAGTGCGGTTTTATTTTTACCGCGCGCTTACTACTCAAATTGTTTTAAAACAGCTTCGGGCTATTTCGGCTCGACAGTACAAGAAATTTCCAAGTCAGATGAGGACTGAGAGTTAGTCAAGACAGCGAGAGATCTTCGCATGACCGTCCACGTGAGCGTCATTGTGTAAATAGCAATTTAACACCTCGACTTACGAACGTGAAAGGAGATATCACGAATGGGAAAAATAAGCAAAATACACTCAAAGTATCGCTGAGCGCGTTCCTTTTACTTTTTCTCTGGTTACTTACTTTGTTTAAAGTCACGCCAGTGGTTACAATAGTGAACAATCCCTACCCTTGCGTAAAGGTCTTTGTTTCAGGAAGCGAGCAAGAAATACCGTTTGACCCTCCCCGTATGCTGAGACAGCGACTGTCATCAGCCGGCAGGTTTAATGACATACTCTGATAACGGATCTCAAAGATTCGAGATGGATAATTTTCACTTTTACCAAAAGCATACGCAAGGACACGCAACCTTTGAATATTTACATAAGCATTATACAATGTATTGTTTCAAGTGACGGTCGCTGTTTGAACCTGCCAAGTTCGTTTAAGTGCAAAAAAATAGAAAAACAGCAGGGATTTCGGTCAATCGACGACACTCGAACCCCGTGCAGTACGAAGCACAAATGCTGGCGTTCACGGTGATAGCAAAATGATTTTACAACAATTTGCATAATTAAGCCCCGAGAAATGCCAAGTAGATACTGCCAAACAAAGATGTTTATTGAAGTTGATCGACCGCCCGCTATCGCCAGCCACAGTCGGTATAATATCATTACGACAAGTCACGCACAGGGATCGTGTACTGGGAGCGATTTTAAATGGATTATTTTAAACGGGCCTGGCCTGTCGTTGATGTCCGTTCACCGTTAGAGACAACAAAACACGCCAAGAACAATTGCAAAGCGCTTTCGCGGCGACTCCGATTTAAAATAGCTTGGATCATTTTTGCTGTCGAATTCTCCAGCGCTCTCCAGACAAAGAGTCGCTTGGGTGCATTCTTTTAATAACTCGCATTTCGCCCGGATAAAATTGCACCATTAAGAAAACACTAAGAGCTGATGATAATAGCCCATAGACAGCTTGATGAATTGTGTTTATACAAACTTATATTTAACCTTGACAGGCCAAAAAGGGCGGTCCGAGGGTTTTTTGTTTCGCGTGCGAAACTAAATCCAACTTCCGCAGACATAGTAACCGAATATTAACCAAAAAAATGTTTCTTCTTTCCTTACAAATCTACGAAATCTATCTTAGAATAATCTGGAAAGGGCGTAGCAATCAACATTTGAAAACATATCGATCGCGAAAACCGCGATAAAATTGCTCTTCTGATTGCGTCCTCTTGGAACGCTGTTTCGTTTGTTGACGAAGTAAATGAGGTCACAATAAATTATTATGGTGATCAGTGGTTTGCTTTCAATGGCCTTGTGCGTTAGTACATTTGTTAAGACGCAAGCTAACAACACCGCATTTCCGGGTTGAATTCGATTTCCTTAAGCAAGAAATTGGAGTTTATGAAATATGTCTCCTTTTGCCTCACTGAGCCAAAACTTGGCACCTCAGTTAATTTAACCCACGCGGAAAAAGTTAATTTGACGACAAAAAGCGGAGCGTGCTTTCTGATAAAACGGTTGTTACGTAATTTGCACATGGTGCTTCAGTTGTAACTAAGGTTAAATGAAATTTCAACAAGGGAAGCCAAAGGTTGAAACAATGATCTAATTAAAACATTACCAACTCCACGGAGAAGGAAACCCCACTTATAAATAGGTCAAAGAACTTTTCATTACCGGAGTGATTGCATTTTCCTCAGAGACAGTTGCGCAATCGCGAATCAACAACAGACTTCCTTGTACCTCGCAGAAATTAAAAGAATTTATCAAAACATCCTTGATCTTTCAAAAACAGGAACCTGGCGAAGTACACAAACAAATAGCATAAAGGAAGCTGTAATTAGGGTTTCTTTAATAAAACTGACCTTTAGAACGATGTACCTGCAACAGAGTATGTTACGTTGGTTGAAGCCATAAAAGCGTTGAAGAGCTAACCACAAAAGATCGATGTTGGCAAAATTAATTCTGCGGAACGCAGATGCTAAACTTTGGCGAAATTTGTGTTTTTTGCCGTGTTCGAAATGCAATGTAGACTTAACAAGACTTTCGCTGGCTAACAGTGGATCTGCAAAAAATGTTGCCACGCCCAGACATCTCCCCCACTCCGCCTCTCGAGACATACGAAGCCCACGCACATTATTGCCTTGCAGGAAATCAGATAACACAAATCAGGGTCATAAGCTTGTTCCACTATTAATCGGGATGTAGCTGTAGGGTGGAGAAAAACAAACTAAACTCCATTTTCCATTACAATCTCAACGGAACATTAAATATTAAAGAAACTTACGCTCAACATTCTAAATAGAAAAAGCTGATGATAACAGATCAGGGAATTTTTTGATTCACTTACTTGGCTACAATTTTAACCAGCAATTAACTTTAAGTTTCTTCCATGTTAAGAGAATCTGAAGGTTACGGTTTCACTTATTTACGCCGGATGCTGGAAAGCAAAGTCATCAACCCTGTCGATGCTATTAGCGGGTTATAAGCGATTTACACTGCACAGCTGACAGAAAGAATACAGATTTGCTGTTGTTATTGTTGTTGTTAGTGTTGACATTGGTTCATTCGTCAGAAGATAACTTTGAAGCAACTTTTTCGCAAACATGTCTCAATTTTGAGCATAACGAATGTTCTACCGTAGTTTAACGAGAAAAACAAGTTATATTTTTTGCCGTTGTTGTAGTTACAAACAGATGTTGATTTTCAATGTGTAGAAAGTAGTATTAAAATTCGAAAATATTTAATTCTGAAAAGGAGCGATGCTGCAGCGATTTCACACCAGCAGACCACACAGACATACTCATTTCTGGAGATGGTTATCATGATATATCACCAGAAAGCCTCAAAACAGACTTTCCGAGGAAGTAATCTTGATCATACAGAGCTACAGCACTTGCTCCGGCATATCAAGGTATTTACGATGTTGGTCCTTCGCTGGTTAGAGGCCTAACCCCCGCCCCCGTCGCTTCTTTCCTGGGTCGAGAACAACCGTAAAAAAGTATAGTGGCTGTCCCAAAAGAACTAGAAAACAAAAACAAAGCACACACAAAAAAATTGCGCAACAAAACGTCTGAACATCGCTACAGCCGAAGAGCAAAAACAAATTAAAACTATTTAAAGTTGGACTCTAATCTCCACACAACAACACAGGCAGAGCACTGTTTTTAAAAACATCTTTTTTTCGTTTTGTTTTTAAGAAATGGATCCATACCCTTAACACGGAGTTTCCAGCTTTCTACAAAAACAAGTTTCAACAACATAACTCCTCCTTTATCAAATTCAACTTATTGTAATGTTATTGGAGAACTCGCTATTCGATGCAATGTTGTTAATTCGTCAATATTTTTTCAAGCTGGGAATTAAGAAAATTTCCTACAATATTGTGCCTCATAACAGTTGAAGGTCAAGGGGCCAAACAAAATATATTGCTTGAAAACAAACTGGGCCGTTCATTTCTTATAAAACAAATTCACTAAATTCACTACAAAATATTATATTCTTTAATTCTGGAAGATATCAACTCGATTAAAAAGTTTTCATCTTCAACCTTTTTAAAAATATATACTCTCTGGCGATGACATCAAACAAGATTGTCCTACTGCGAAATCAATTGCAAATCTACTGAGAGAAAACGAAAGTCGCGTAAAGCGACTTAGAGCTTTGCTCAGATAATGCGGTTTTCGCTTTCGTTCGCGTCAGCTGTAAAACCGGAATAAGCACTATGTAACGCTGTATATTTCTTTGTTTTACCTTGTCTCGGTGTTTCCGAGACATCTAGGCTATTTTTGATTCGTCACAAGTTAAATTTTCTTGTACCTGTTTTCGTCGCCATGTTGCATTCGTAGAGCTGGAGAACTGCGTATTCATAGCAGGTTACAATTTCCTTCTCTTTCTCCACTAGCATCGTCATTTTCACCCTCCACACGATGCCAATAGATTTAAGGAGTTACGTCATGATTTGCAATTCTTGAAAATTCTAGCCTAATAAGTTTGTTTTTTATATCTGTGTCAATCTTCTCCATCCTTAGCCATCCTTGTTCCTTTATTTATCTTACCAAACTAATATTTTTCACGTTTCCTTCAATCTGAAGGTGGTCAAAATACAAGATCTCAAATTACAATGACTGGGCCCCTTATGAAAGCCTTATGAAACTAACGGGACGAGAGGGGGGCATTGAACGTGAAGGGGGAATTTTTGGAAAAGTCAAAACTGAGCTTGTTGTTTCTATTTTTCGAGCAGTTGAGCAGTAGAGATACATATGTAAGTTTATTTACAACGTACAGATTGTTGCGAGTGTTTCGTGAAAACTGATATAATTTGTCCTGGCATTTACTTACATTGCTCGAGGAGGAATTCTCGTGTTAGGTACTCTGCGAGCGGCAAAAGCCAAGGAGTCAACTTCGGTCATGTCGTTAGCTGTAGGTTCGGTCACCGGGTAAGATTCGCCACTCCTGGACTTGCTTCACGAAAATCCGAATTCAAATTGCTGCAAATCGCCAGTGAGCATGCTTAACGCCCCAGAACGCTATTCAAACTGACGTTGCAAAATTGACAGTCAACCAGTACAAGCAATCCATCAACAACGGAATGTAAGATGAGTAAATTGTACGCAAGTAATTTGCAGAACTTTTAATCAATGCTCCAGGCAATAGGAGTGTGGTGCAAACGAGTCATATCAATCATTTGGTAAAATATAGACGTTCAAACTCATTTATCCAACAACCTTTCTATCGAGCATTGTTTTTTATAAGGTCTGGACATCGTCATTTGTGTTTTTTTTTAAAAAACGCAGCGTTTTCGTCTTCTTGACGAAACACCAATATGTTGACGAAGTACCAAATTGTGGCAATCATTCCTTTATTGGTAAACGTAATTGGGTTTTCACGTGTGATAATTGCAAAATCTTTTTTTCAACACAAGCTGCTTGAAAAATCGGTCCATCTTAAAAAGGAAATTTTATTGCAGAGGGTTAAATGGAAACATATGGTCTCATAGAAGTCAATAATGATAAAAACCGCTTACGTCACTTACAGTCTGGTGACCTTGGGCTAAAATATTTTTGTTGTTTCAGTGCTATGTTTTGCTTGGAAGAAACTGGGATTTAGAGCTATTAAAATTCTTTCACATTGACTTGGTCTAATACACGAAAGCAATTTGATCTCGGAATAAAAAACTACTTGTTTCGAAAAGGAATTGAAACAAAAATAGTTCGATTGGAAAGTGGTTTGTAAAATGATAATTTGCTGATAACTGGAAAGTGAAATTTATCTTTGAAGACTTCAATTTGCTTTAGGAGAATCTAAAAACAAAGTTGTTTTACAAAAAAGAAAATTAATTTATATTCAAAAGTGTTTTTGGACTTCTCGTTAAGCAAGTTTTATAGAAGTTGTATTCATTGCTGTACCAGTTTTCTGAGGAAACTTTTGGAATTGATACTGAGAAAACAAACTCTTTGTGTAATATAAAATGAGACAGTTAGTCTAGTTAGTTAGTACGGCATAATTCAAAAACTCTTTCAGTAACTTTGAATAGGACATGGCAAAATGTCTGGAATTTCGCAATGACCACAAAAGGTCAAATTATGCCTAGTATTTCATAAATCGTGCGTGAGTAAAATGGCCAATTGACAGCTCGAACACAAATCTTGGCTTACATCGCCAAAATTTAAAGTATCTCCTTAATTACTCACGTTTTCATCTTGTTTTTTTTTGGCCTGTCACGTTTTGGCTCGTTTGAATTAAATTTGAACCTTGGCTTAAATCTCTATTTTAGCTCTTGTAGCTCAATTCTTAAAAATTTCATCACAGTTTTTCTTACAATACCGTGTTACGTGTTTTTCGAGTAGTTTCAAGCAATTATTAAGTCGCTTTGGCGAAATTTTGACGATGCTAACTTTCGACATTTCACATAATTAACATTCTTACAATGTTTGCCAAATATAGTATTTTTAAAGTGTCTCTAAAAGAATTCGTCTCGAACTAAACCTGCTATCAAATAATCTGTCGGATCGGCTTATGTGTGATAAACAACTTTTTCCCTTCTTGTCAGAGGAATATTAAAAATTAATATATTTGAGTGCTTCAAACAGAATTCAAATTCGGGTTTAAGACAAGAGTTAAAATCATTTTTTCAACAGGTTTTTAACCACAGCTCCAAAAATTCCAGCCACCTTGTACAGTACAACCAAACAGCGTCACAAAACAGCACAGCACAATAGCTTTCATGGAACTTAAGGTTATACACTAGGGTTTCATCCATAGACACAAAAGTTTTTAACTAATAAGCAGTATCATGAAAGTACTGCTCAATAGCTTTCATTTAAATGGTGACACACAAGGGTTTCACCCACAGACTTAAAAGTTAAAAGTTAAAAGAACGACCTAACCTTATACTTATGTCGTTTCAATTCCATTAAGTTTCATCCAGGATCATAATTTTCACAGTTTTATTGAGCTTAAAACTATTAAATCGTAAAGTTTGACCGTTTGAATCCCAATTGGCAAAAATGTTGGACCACTGGAATGGCTATAGAACCGATAGTGTCACGGGGCATCCATGAAGTTAGCCGCTTCACAGAGAGACGACATCTTTCTCTTGCATTCAAGCATGAATACAAACAAGAAATGTCAACAAGTGTAAATATTTCAAGAGAGAAAGAGAATTGCTAGCGAGGTCTTGAAATTAAAATAAACACTTAAAAACAGCAGGCAGCTGTTTCCCACTGAGATAAAAAAGCCTTTTTGTTTTCCAACTATTTACCAGACCGCAAGGCATGCAAAAACAAATCTGTGATGATATCAACCGAATGATAACCGGAGCTATAGTGCGTTGACCTCTTTGTACATGAAGTGATAATTGTTTCATACAAAGAGATTATAACAGTAATAATTATTTAATCCTATACTATTTAATTAGATCATTTAATATTAATCTAAAGCAGAACTGAATCCGTCATAGTAATTGAAAAAAACTTAAGTTAAAACAGTTATCAATGGCCATCCCCACTCGAAACGATGAAAGCTAAGATGTGATAAACTTCGGTACAGTGTCTGGTCTTTGTTATTCGTCTTGGCGTCAGAACAGACGGAAATCAAATATTAACCAAAAGAAACCCGCACGTGGTGTAATCAGATTGCCGACGAAACTGGAGATCAAGAATGTGTAACGTGATACCCTTAGAGGTTCTCGTCTCCGACGCCCAGAGTACGACACTACAAAGCATTAATTTGAACTTATTTTCAAAAAATAAACCTCAACCGCAAAAAGCCTTCCACGTGTATTCGTTTTGAAGTAATACACAAACTAATCAATATGTCGTGTAAGAAATTTCAACGCGAGAGACCGAGAGCGACCCATATCGCTGCATACTTCACAAATTGTCTGAAAGTCTAATTCACTCATTGTCGGGTGTCATACCGGCTTTCTGTAGTTCTTTATACTATACACAACCCTAGGCGGAACTTTAAAGCATTTAGAGCCACACCGCTTGCATTTGCTGAGGTCATCGTGTCGAGGTCTACAGATGCACCGAAAATACGCTGTGCATTGCATTCTGAAATGCATTTGGTCGAAGTGTGGGCAAACGGGCGGGCGCGATATTATCTCACCCGAACATTACGAATCGAGCGGTCACGGAAAGGGCAAACGTTTGAACAAGACGCACTACGCCAATAAAAACATATAACAGTTCATGTAAAAGTGTATGTAATCATTTAGAAGAGGCAAAGATTAAAGAGGTTGTATCTCATTTAGGGCAAACCAATTTGAATACATTTTGAGCGGCAACGGGCAAAATGGCTTCCGGCATATCCGCAACAAAATCTTACATTGGCACAACAGGGAAGCGTGCTCTAAGACGAGGAGGCCATTTCCTCTCGCTTAAACACTTCGTTGTAGAAGTCTGTGGTTTTCTAGTTAAGCTGAGGTTGAAGTAATGTTTCTGCTAGTTATTCAGAGTGACCTAGGGGCACAGCTCGCAGTCAAGGGTGTTCTAATTTTAGCCAAGATCAAATCACGTCTTAACGACTCAGGAACAAGCTCGATCCACTCTTTAACTACACTTTAACTTTACGTAAAAAGCATCGTAAACAAGTAACACTGCGCTTTCGTACCTGTAAGGGCTGTCTTAAGTTTGCGTCTACAGTAGTGAAGAGATTCACAGGCGTCTCAGCGAGTTTGATGCGTTCAGAGCGAAGCGACGCCAGCACGAGGCAAGGTACTTTGACTCCTTGATGTAACATGATCGCCCCGAGCTTTGTCTCGTGACTGCAGATTGAAGTTAATCTAACGGAAATGGTAATGACAAAAACAAAGAAATCAATACACGACATCAATGGCCGGGCAAACACTACTGAAATTTATACCAAGCATTTGAGAGGATAAACAGTTTCAGTGACCAAAACAAATAGCAAAGACGTAATTTATTTAAATACGCAGGGGAGTTTAAGACATCAAAAGATGATCGGGCCATGTCTGACAGACGGTATCGTTGATCATGATGTGTCATTTGAGGCTAGATTGCGCGCGTCACAGAGGTCCCAGAGGAGCAATGATCTGTCATCATTTGTGCTGAAGACAAAGCTTAATGAGCAGTAAAAACAAAAGCCACGCCACTTCACACTTGAAATTAGTTAAGGTAAAAAACTAGAACGAAGTAAACTTACACTGATTCAGGGAGCGTGTGAACAACCTTTGTGATAGTGCGTTCTCCTCGTGGGAAAAACTTTGTCAATTTTACATATTCTGTTATAACCTTGTGGTAGAAAAAAACGTCTGGTTACAAAAACAAACCGATGGAAGCTGCAAGTCCTATGATCATCACAAGACCATTTTTCCTCCAATTACCGCAAACAGATAGTGATTCCATCACACACTTTTTTCATGTAAGCATATGTTTTGTGAGAATTTCAAGGCTGAAATATGTGTAATTTTATTGGAAGAACAAGTTAAGAATAAACCCAAGGCCGAGATTTTCGAAAGAATAAAATTTTGAGTTTAGCATTGCAAGTACAATGCAATAATATGTTGGTTTTTTTTAACTAAAGCATTAAAATTATTCCTTTCTATAATTGGGAAACAAGTAAAAAAAACAGCACACCAGCCGTTTGCTCGATGCTAATAACATTTCTGAAAGAAATTATGTGTGCCACTGGCAGGCTGGCTCCAAACTCAATCCAGACACCAAATACATTCGAAAATAGAATGTCATACGCTATAATCTAAGATTTTATTACGAATGTTACATAATTATAAAGTTACATGATCCGGCATAACTTTCGCATTTTCAATTGCATAAATATAACCATATTCTAATCTTGTTATAACTGTGTTAGTACGTGATCGTGTCGCGAAAAGTTATCTTCAATTCTTGATTTTTTTTTTCTTTTTTTTAGTTTATCTGTTCTTTTTCAGTTTAAGGGCTGTTTAATTTCAAGCATCCTGAGCTGAAAAAGATCAGCTATTTTTAATCAGATCCAAATAAAGGTTTCCGAGATTGGAGGAAAATCTTGAATATGTCATACGTCGAATCGTGCGACCACACAGTAAGGGGAATTATCTTGACAATAGAACCAAGAAGCACAGTACCAAAAGGGTTTGAAGAGCATTTGCGTACGCGCGCGCACCCACGCCTCGCCTCGCGAGTCCGTAGCGCGAGTGAATCAGAGGAGATTCCGCGCGCTTTGCGCTTAGAACTTCCTGTTTTGAATAGAAATAACCACTGGCAGGAGAAATAACATTTTGCAATTCAATATCGTGGATAAGGCATTGACTTTGTTTCCTCTTTTTACCTATATAATGTGAACCTCATATGATCAGACCAATATTTTCAACCAAGTACTGAGTTTTAAATTTTTGTAACAAAAACAACCAACAAGTGGAAAAGGGCAAGCCTCGTGCTATAAAGACTGTGACGGTTTCGCAATCAATTCTGAACTGAAAGGAAGTTGCTCTGTACGTGCTAACTGAAGGAGACAACTGGGAAGTTCTTTGTTGACAATTTTCCTATTTCGTATGGACGAGTTTTAACTTGTGTTTCAGGTACAATGCAACAAGGTGTTGCGTTTATGAACTTTTGAAAAGTCAGTGCGCGCAAACGGTTTTCACGCTTAGACAAGTTTTCGAAAATTTGCTTTAGTCCGGGATGCCAGAGGAGCCTTTCAACAAACACACGTCTGAAGAAAATTCGAGTTGTTTTTCTGTGCATACGTCGGAGTTCAAGAGCGAGCCGAATCACATTGAAGTCAACTGAATTTAAGCGTGCGTTCACTGTTGCTTGTATGCAACATTTCAGACTTGTAGCCCAATATCGAAGTATAGCCGTGCACAGAGAGTTCATCAAAGGGGACCTATGCCAGGACATGCCTCTTGGATAAAAATAGTTTACTTTTTTTCTTTTTTTGAAAAAACGTGAGACACATATTGAAACAAAAGCATTTTAATCCCCTTTTCCCGTTTCGTCAACAGTCCATTGTAATTGTTTTTTTGTTGGTACGTGATGCAAGTTATCTCAACTTAACATGACGCTGCAGGTTCGTGTTTTCAAGAGCATGTTGAGTATAACGCTTTCTTGTTGTCACGGTTTCCCATCTTGAAAACTTAACGCCGTGTTAATGTTCTGCACCCTTGTTTCTTTATGGCTTATTATTGTATCTTTGGAGTTTTTCTATCTTAGTAAATGACTGAATGCCGTGACCAAACTGCGATACCAGTCAAGCCTAGAGACCTTTTTCCTCGAATTACTTCTCTAAGTACTTCCCTCACATCATTTTTACATTCTATGTAGAGCAATCTATGGTAGCCCTCGCTATGTTAAGTACACTGATGATACTGGAGATCGCAAACAAAAATGCTGCTGGCATACGAACGATCTTTTAAAGATCTGATCATACTCTATCATATTGTTGTCCCATATGGTTTTTTTAACGTAATGATCAGCCTTGCTTTTTTAAGGGCTGTGAAAAGACCGCTGACAATAGGGCCTTGGTCAGACAGCATAGTGTGAGTCCAATTCGATCTGTAATCATACGAGTGATTAAAAAACTCAGACGATCGCGAAGCGGGAGTCCTATTTGTTAATCACGAGTTGACAGACAGAATTCGACGACACGATGCCCTGTTACAAATCAATCATAACCATTACAATTTCCCACCATTACAGTGAAAGTTTCATTTGAAAAATAACTTTAAATAGTCATTTTTAAATATGATAAAAAAGTCATCAGAGATAAACAGGGTTCGCTTTTGAAATTCCAGGACTTTCGATGACCTTTCGGAGTTTTCCATGACCTAATTAAACAATTGTTTAAAACAATAATTTAGTCAATGTATTTTCCAGCAATTTAATCCAATTTAATGCACAAAATACGTGCTTGTGTATATTTCTACCAAATTAAATTAAAGGCTTTTGCTGACTCGTCTGTTATTCTTTTCAATTTTCCGGCTTCATTGCTTTTCAATGACTTTCCATTCCGTGACCTTCACTTAAATTCCATGATTTCACTTAAATTCCATGACTTTCCAGACCTGGAAATCAAAACAATAAATTCCATGACTTTCCAGGTTCTTTGTATGTCCCGAGGTACTGGGACATTTGATCACCGCTAATATGATTATAAGCCGTGAGGCATTTGGGCACAGCTTTTGGCCACCGGAGTGGGAACTTAACCGGCCAAAAATTTAACATTTTAGATTCCCTGGGTTCGTCTGGTTTGCGAATTGATCAATACAATCCATGTCTATGCGATTTTTTTTTTCATTTGCAGTTGCGCGAACTAATTTTGGCGATTGTGAAAGACTTTCTTTTCTTGAGTATATTATTTCGACAATTTTTAGAAGTCGCGTACCGTTGAATTAAATTTTCGTTTTTTGTAACACTACATGCAATAGAAGAGGAGAGTGAAAAACGACGCACATAGTTGTAAAACACATTAACCAGTATCACTCTATTAAAACAACCATCTTTTTCCAGATGGTACCTTCAGACGATCCTTTTCTATTAACGTTCTACACCTATCGTGTCTCAAGAATAATTTCATCGTTTCATTTCTTAACGTTTTGTTTCTAATCAGTCTACGCGAAATGTTTGTATGTATACTTTCGCCAATGGAGTACATTTTTACAGAAAGAATATTTTGTGGTAGCCAGGAGAAATGTTTTGACGAAATGGAACATTAATGCTCGTGCCGGGCAATCGTTAGCATAAGACGCACGTTAAAAGGATTTATGACGAATGTATAAAGTATGATGATCAATGATTTCCAGTGATGTAGCCCTGGAGAAGCTTCCCATAGAAAACAGAGAGGCGTGCCGTCTCCGGCGTACCTATTACAGGTTGAAAAAGCGGTTTGGGTCAACCTCGTTCCGAGGGACTTTTCCCTGGCTTGGGGGCGGGGCGGGAAAAGTCCCTGGGAACGAGGTTGCGGTTTGGGTACCTATTAATGTTTTCAGCCTCAAATGGTCCACAGCGGGAGCTTCAGCGGTACGTTTTAGGATACTGAGCAAAACAAAGAAAAAATAGGACAGGACGTAAAGCGTTGTTTTAGAATTGGCGTCTCTTAAGGGTGAAAACAATTTCAAGCCACACCCACAAAACAGGATCTTGGGGTCTTAGATTTACCGACGAGTACGCCCGCCTTTCTTTTATATGAGAGTCCCCCCCCCGGGGGGGGGGATATGGCATGATAACTGTTCACTAAATCATTGAAGTTGTGATAAGTGAATAAAGATGGTGAATTTTAAGCTAGGAGAATAAAGCTAGGAGAATAAAGATGTATTATCAACATGACACGAGCGTGGGACAAAGAAAAATCTGATTCCCCGACAGGAGTCGAACCCATGATCTCCCGAACACATGGCAGGCGCTCTGTCCACCGAGATGCAAAACCTCATGGAGAGCAAGGTCTGAGTTCATATGTGACAGGCGCCCTACATTCTGCTAGGATCAGCACTGTATAAATCAATTTTGTAGCTAATAAACATGAATTAAACAATATCGCAGCGCATGCTCCAGTGGTACTAGCACTGTCTTCACCTGTTGTTTCCAGCCATTAAGAATCTGTAAGCTACAATTTCGTTGTTTAAACCCTCGTTACATAACCTGCTGAAACTAAAACTTAAAACAGGTTCTTATTTGTTGTAGTTAATTCATATAAAATATATTAGATAAATATGTTAGGGGATCTAGACAAGAGTTTCTATTGTATTGACTTTCAACGTGGCCTCATAACGCGCTTCTCCGACTTGAGGCGCTGGCATTTTTGGTGGATGTTTCCGTACTTGATGGATGGGTGGGGGAAGCATGTTTTTGTAGGGAAACGTCTTGTTCAAAGGGATTCTTAAACTTGGATGCCAGGACCACTAGCCCTCATAACGCGCTTCTCCGACTTGACCCGACTTGACTAGGCGCTGGCATTTTTGGTGGATGTTTCCGTACTTGATGGATGGGTGGGGGAAGCATGTTTTTGTAGGGAAACGTCTTGTTCAAAGGGATTCTTAACCTTGGATGCCAGGACCACTAGGTTCTGTTGACTAGAAGACGTCGGTTTATATTGCCTTATTTCGTCGGAGATGAACACCTCTATTTGTATCTTGTGTCATCGTTTCGAAGGATAGACCTTTTCAAAACCTTTTCAAAACCAAACTTGCTTGAGGAGCAAACACGACAAAAACTGTAGTAATTTTAGGAGAAAAGTTAAACATTTCATGCTCAATAAATTGAGAATGATTAACTTTTTGAGTATACTCGGCAGAAGAATTTCAGTTCTGGTCAAATTTGAAGAATATACTGTGAGGCGAGAAATTGAACTTTTAATTTTTCACACAAATGTCTCTAAATTTTCCAGCAAATTGCGTCTCGGTTCTACAGACAAATGTATGGAAAATTGAAAACCGTAATTGTGGCTGTTCTAGCGAGTCTATGTCCTTCAAATGCGATCAGTAACGTTTTTGACCTAGTAACTATAATTTTCAATTAATCAATACTTCATGACTCGAATTTTCCGTGAGTTGATAGACATTAAATAGATTCTCCATCTCCCGTAAAATAGATTTTCTGTAATTTCTGTTGTGTTTGCCCTCCAAATAACATTGCTCCAGGAACCGTTAAAAGATCTACGCAGAGTTATGTTTCTCTAGGCAAGCGGATGATTTCTAATTTGCCCGGTAGATAAGGAGTATAACTGTTCAATGGATTATGCGCCTAAATTAGTCTGTTTACTCCTTTTGATATGTGGAATGACGACAAAAGTAAGACCCACCTCGGATCTTGCTTTGTATAAAAATAAACAGCCTTACAAATCCGCATATAAGGTTTGTATGGAAAACCACAGGCTACCCAAGTTCCGTAAAAAGATGAAACCTTTATTTAAGTGTACAGGATCTAAATTATTAATGCAGAGAAGTAAAATGTAGTAAAATGACATTTTTTTATTCCATTAGGATCATTTCTTTGTAGAATGGGTCATAAAACGTACCGATTTGAAGGTCATTCTATTTTTGTCAACAACGTCCTGCACAGGATAGTGAAGTGCAAGGAAGGTTTGCTTTACTGAGTGCATTTGCGAAGTCCACGGCAAACCCTCTTACATCTACAGCTTAACAGATTACAGATTCAAACCCTTTTGGAACATTACAATCCTTCTTTACTTCAAGTGAACTGCTACAGGTTGAACATCTGTGTAAGATTCTGTCAGATCGTTCAGAGTTTTCCTCTTAGGGGAATCAGGGCTTATTACCACTCCATCTCTTGCGATACCTTAACTGTCGGTACTGATTAAGTGAGACAGCAGTACCATGGAATGAATCTTTCGCTGTACGTGCATGCGCACTTGGATTGTGGTCGATGTTGTCTACGTTAGCAGTGGTGAACAAAGACTTCTTTAACTGACTTTTAGGGGTACATGTCCCCTTCTTCTTCAAATTGTGCACATACACTGTTTCCCAAATGAGCTGATATCTCTATCATAAGTGATCGACAGCCCCAGTCTGTAGAATTTATCAACCAGCTTCTTCTTGCGTGTTTCAGTGTGAAGATCAAGTCCTACATAGATTGACAGTGGGGTCTCCCTCATCAAGCTTTGTCGAGTGGTTGTTTTTTAGATGCCTGATCTCTCTGGCGTTTGACAGCATTAAATATCAAACGCTGAGAAAGCATCAGGGCAACATTTATCCCCACCTGCACCTGTTAGTTTTGGTTCCGTTAATATTAGGCCCTTCTGATATCACACTTCACAAAGCTAATAGAGATTTAGGAACTGCTTGGTGATGGCAGTCAGACTTAACGATCCATTCAAGTGTTATTGTTGAGTCAGTATCCAGAAAAATGCGCCAGCGTTAGCTAGATAGAAAACTCGCGTCATAATCATAGTCCTGTGAAAACTGAAAAGCTGCACTGATGTCGCTAGAAAAATCAAGCTTCATCCTTCCTTTCCTCGTTGTATTCACGGAGATCAGGCAACTGTGATGGCAATCGCTCTTTTAGCCGAATGGAATTAACCCGCTCGGGAACATAAGCTCCTAGTTGCTCAAGTCTAGAAGAGTAAAGCTTTGACAAATCGTACAGCTTGGAAAATGTCTGCTTTGCATTATCCTAAATGTAAGCTATCTAACTTAGCTAACGCAATGGCCTCTAACGAAAATTGAATTGTTTGAAATACATCTCAATCGATATTAAAGGGCAGTACGAATCACTGGCAGGCATATCGCCGGCTACAAGTTTTCTTAAAAACTTTCGGACTTGCGGTTTTGTAGCGGCTGCTCTGACCTTGTTCTCAAATGTAAGCCTCGCTACTTTGCGAGGATTATTATCCAGCTTTATCACAAAAGAAACATGTTAGCCGAGATTCTTTTGCTACTTCTAATGGGGGTACCCCGAAACTAGTGCGAGTTTTAACAGGAGCAGCCGGTACGTGCTTCAGAATCTTCTACTGAGGTGTCCTCCAGTTTCCTTTGAGCCCACAACAGCTTACGAGTGCTGCATTTTTTGAAGTACGACTTGTGCCATTTTGTTTCATGATTTAACGTCGCTTCCATAAAGTTTCCCTCATCAAGGCTTGACAGAGGCTTAAATTAGCAATTCACCATTCTCACGAAATTGCTGTAGATTGTATGCCAACGTTTGTACCATTATCCAGGATCCCAAACAACAAAAACAACTTTATTTGTACCCATAAATTAAATTAAATTGACAAAAACTAGAAATAATAAAATCAAGAGTACACGGCTGCCCTAAATAACCAATATTGGCTAATACGAAACTGGGCAGAACGCAGCAAGTTCTTCTTACAAATAGAAATTAGAAATTTCAACTAGGCGCTACTTTAAAAATCGGCCAGGCATTACTTGCCGAGTGCTAATAACAGCCGAACAATACTGCACGCAACGGGAAGCTCAGATTGAGAGCAAATTGACAAAATTTGACAAAGGAGGAAGCCTGTATAAAAACGTGGACTTTTCCGTTTGGTGTGACATAAATTCGGAGTGTTTAAGCGAAGGAATTTAATAAAAATGATGAGCCTCCAGTCTCAATACGCTGATCCTGTACTAAAAATTGCCAAATTATAACTCAGGGAGCAAGATCTAGCTGGGGTCTTGCTTTTAAAGCTGCATTTACTGAAAGTTTGATACTTCTATTACAATTTGAACAATTCTATATTTTTGTCCCTCATTCCCCGGAGCTTGTGGAGCTCCATTGCTTCATAGGCTTGCCATATCACATGCAGCGAGTATTTTTCATAGCTAAGTCCCTTCAACTTGGCGTCCAGCTCCTCAAGTTCGACTTTCATTTTCTGAAAACTTCGCTTTTTACGACTTCTCACTGATTCTTCCTCTAACACTCCGCTACTTTCCTCTCTGTTCATCCTCTTATGCAACACCTGCCTATCAATATCTTTACTCTTTTGGTATTCATCAGTCAAAGCCTGCAAAGCCTGACAAGACTTCTCCAGTGCGATAGCATCTGCTCTGAATTTGCTCTCCGTTCTGTTAAGAAAATGTTTCAGTGATTCTACGTCAGTGACAGTGATTGCGTTGTTCGGTTCTTGTTCGAAGGTGGACCTGTAGTGATCTAAAATAAATCTATAATCGCGTGGTAGTTTTTTCTTTTCTATCAATCGCTTTAAGAATGAAGACAACTCACGACATGCTTCATCAACACTATTTTGAGATTCGACTGTTCTTGTTCCTCTTTCAAAGGCAGGGGTTTCAGGAGCTCGCTGAACAATACCTCCTGTTGATTCTTGATGAAGGTGGAAACTCTCTTCACTGGCGCTTACTGACGGCAGGGCTAAATTTACAATAGATGATGAAGAAGTTGCTGCTTGATCACTACAATAAACACGGTCTGTTGTAGACCGTGTTTGTGACACAGTCTGTTGCCGTTCTTGCAGTTGTTGTTGTTGTTGTTGTTTCTGCTGCTGCTGTTGTTGTTGTTGATGTTGTTGTTGTTGATGGCGTTGTTGATGGTGTTGCTGTTGTTGTTGTTGTTGCTGTTGATGTTGTAGCTGTTGTTGTCGCTGGTGATGTTGTTGTTGTTGTTGCTGTTGATGTTGTTGTTGTTGTCGTTGTTGCTGTTGACGTTGTTGTTGTTGTTGTTGTTGTTGTTGTTGTTGTTGCTGTTGCTGTTGATGTTGTTGTTGTTGATGTTGTTGTTGATGATGTTGTTGTTTTTGCTGTTGATTTTGTTGTTGTTGACGTTGTTGTTGTTGTCGATGTTGTTGCTGTTGATACACAAATGGACCAGTACTTGAATAAGCGAAGTTGTTCACTGGCGAATTCCCTTGCATGCTAATCAAAGGACATGTGCTACTGTTTGTTGCATTCAACAGATGGTGATCTAAGTCCTTTTCACGAAAAAACAGAACATGAACCGTATTTACATTACCAACACTAGTTTGACTTCTGTTCTCAGGAACTTTAGGTTCGCAAACAGGATCTGGTACTTCACTCTGCCAAGAAGCATGCGGTGAAAAACATGGATCAGATGGCACAGTCCTGAGAACATTTGAATGTGAGATGACAGTACGATTTATTGTCTGAGCAGGAGATACTCCCGCCATAGATTTCTGTAAACCACGAACATTTTGCTGATAGAAAGGAATACTGGACATTCCTGGTGCAACTGTAGGTTTAAGATGCCCCTGAGGACTGCTTATAACATGCCTTGCCATTCCCACCGGTACGGCAGACTGGTTAATGGCTACTGCGTTAGGAAAACTCACAGTGTGCGGTGTCTGTTTTGGGACTCCTCTATCCAAGGACAGTGTGCTATAAAGAGGCCTCTGGAAAGGAATTGTGTCTTGATCCAACCTCTGGTTAGGGTGTACTCCAGAAAATAATGTCCCTGCTGTATTGCACAGGGAATCTGAAACAGGGCAAATATAAAGTTTAGAGAAGTAATGACAGCTCAAATGCTACTTTTAGCCCGGCAGGTGAAGGAGTCTTTAACCAGCAAAATCTTTATCTGAGAGCTGATTTAGCAGGATCTGAAAAGAACCTACAGGATCTTTACCAATTATATATAAAAATTCTTAAGGCTCCTTGTGGAGATCTTTGAATATCCTGGAAGTATTTTCATCTCAAAGATGTTTCCTTCATACATACCATAGAGGGTTGTTGTTGCCCATCAGGCCACGCTTATCTCACGTTTCTGCAGCATGAAACGAGTAGTAGTGATTCAATCTGGATAGGATGCTAGTCCATCACAAGGTTATCCCCAACATTACACCAGTACCCATTTATGCACCTGGGTGGAGAGGTACTGTGTCTTGCTAAACAGCACAACACAATGTCCCCAGCCAGGGTTGGAACTTGGAACGCTTGGCCTGGAGACAAGCGCACTAACTATGAGGCCACCGCGCCTCCCCATGGGTACTGGGTTAATTCTGTTAGCAGGTATTCTCTTTTCTAAAGACCAGAAGTTTGCCAGGCCGTCAAAGTCTTGGTTTTATTTGGCCCAAGTAAAGAATGCCTTGTTGGAAGAAATTAACTGTGTCCAATGTCCACTTTATAATCAACAAATGATAACAACTGGACAAGTTGAACATTGTATTGAAACTTATCAAGCATCTGGCCAGGTTATGCAGACTACTACTGGTCCTTTTTTTGCTAAAATATTTTTGTCTAAAACAAAACAACGACAGTGGGGAGAATGGGTGCCTGAAAATTGCCAGAACAACTTTCAAGGACTGTATGGCCTTATCTGACATTGCTGACATTTTGAAAGTTTGATTATGAATACTGAAAAAATAAGCTCATGCAAAATGGTCCTCATAATAATAAGTAATCAACTGTAATACCTGTATCTGACTGACCATTTGGTTTAGTAGTCTGTATGGATTGTATTTTTCTTCTTCCTGGCTTTTTTCTTTTAACATATTTCCTCTTTTTTGTGACATCCTTAACTTGTGGGCTAGATGACTTGGCTTTTTTAGGTCTCTTTTTAGCACATGAATCCCCATTTTTACAACCAAGGCAGCATGTTGCAACAGCTTCGGAAATTCTCTTTGACTTCCTAACTGTAGGTCTGTGTACTCCAGGAACATGATTCTTGCCAAAGTTTATTGCAGTTATGGGATACTCTACTGAAAACCCACCTTTTCTTGGCAGTGGGAAACATTCTCCAACATTAAGTTTAAATAAAACAACCTTCAGATCACATAGCTTATAAGTTATGGACTGGCCCAACTTATTTTGTTTTGACGAGAGATTATCAGAAAGGCTTTGGTCCTCGTTGCTTGTGGCCATTGTAGTTTCACAGCTCATACTGATGGGCTACTCAAGTAAACTTCAACAAGTTGATAATGTCACTGAAAATAACAAATTAACTAAAGATAACTTTCTATTTATTTAAACTAGATCTGCACTATAGTAAACACCTGCATATAAGAACTTCTGATTTGGGGGTTCAGGCTGATCAACTTCTTATTTACTGGGTGCTTAGTGAGAAACCAACCTGAAAATGTTCTTAAAATGTTTGAAAATTTTGTTTCAGAAATACTATACATTATACATTACTAATAAGGTTTAATTACATACAATGTTATATTACTAACACCAAAAATAAATTTCAAATAAAAAAAATAGATGTTAAACAAAAATACTAAAGATATCTTGATAACTGTTAGCAAAAAGTTGTCTGCCTTGTAGTCCTACGGTCATATTCTTCCAGTCAGGTATTGTGTGGGTCTTAGAGTTTGAATGGTCCGGCAAACCATAGAACCTTAATGTGGGTGCTTTCTTATTCTTGCATTCATATTCTTTTCATATACGGTAAGAGCATGTTTCATTTGTCAGGCTTAATTGGTTGTTATACAGATGGCGTTTTACTGGCTAATGTTCAGCCTGTTGTTTTTAATCCGCTTGTTCTTATGTTAATATGCGGGTAATCACTGTAGTATACAACTTAGGATGAATGTAATTTCCTTATCAAAGATTCTGCATTACAGGGCACACTTAGTTATAGAGGTAATCACATGATTTCGAGTGAAATTTGGAATAAATAAGAATGAATAAATTTTTAAAAGGCTAACAAAATTTAGGTGATCTTTGGAGGTGAGGTCTTCGAAAAGTCTTCAAATGGCAATCTTCAGAAATTTTCAGAAGGATTCAGGACAGGTGATTGTAAAGGTTTTCGATAATGTTTGGGAAGACTTGGAAGATTTCACCAAAGAAAATTCAAGACAATCACAAATAAGCACTCACATAAATGAATACAAGTAAAATCACATTTGTTTGGGCACTTGACTATAAGTCCAGATTTCATCATTGCTTATAACATGATATAAGTTTAAAAGGACTTTGTATAAAAATGAATGCAAAAAAGCATTTAAAATAGCACATGCAACAAGATGAATGATTACTCTCCACCAAACTTCCATTTTCACTTACCCGAGAAGACAATTTACTTGTCTCAGGCAATCTCACCTGGGTTTTTTCCTGTCCTACTTATGTTCAAATCTATGGTGACTGGGATAATCATTGGAGTTTGGCATTTTGCATGTAAAGGAAATCTACAAATTCTTATTTTGCATGTGACTGTGTATAAATTTGTTTTCCCATTTTAAAATAACTACCTTTTGATAGTTGCATGGTTTTGAGTAACATAATTTTCCTTAAAATCAATGTAAAAAGAGAAGGTATGAAAATACCAAAAATGTAATAAAAAAGGCCACCAATCTCATTACGAGAAAACTAGCACTTTGTTTAGCTGTCAAGCTTAGTTTGAAGGAGATCTTTTGGTGCTGTCTATGTGCATGCACTCATTGGCCCACGCTTATGACGCACAATAGGGAAATGAAGTGCAATTCTGAGGAATCACCTTAGATTTTGTCTTATACGAATGAATATATATATTCATTCACTAAGCTCATCATAACGTGAAGATGATAACGGCAAGGTAGGACGTAGGTTAGGTAGGACGTAGGACGTAGCGAGTTTGTTGGGGTCTCGAACAAGTAACAAGACAATTCGAAATATTTGCAGAAATGACTTGTCTGAATTCAGCTATGTCGCGAGTATTCAAGATTTGAACAGTTTGAACGAATGAAGAATAGATGCACATTTTACAAAAGATAACTGCTGACTAGAGAGACATATTTACCTTAACGCTTCTCAGAACACGTTCAGGCCATTTTAAAATCACCAATATACAGGGAATCAAGCTTCTCATCCACAAGTTGATCGAACAGCGTCCAAAAATGGCCGTCAAAACAGTTCTTCTGCCCAGGTCTCCGTATTGTGCGGACGTAAGTCACGCAATGCTATAGTTGCGTTGCGTGACTAACCAAAAACGTCAAAAAAAAAAAAGTAAAGCAACTTTATTTATACACGGTTTGCATTTAAAGCTACAAGCTTGTGGGGCTGTGTATATGAAACAAATACAAATACAAATAGTTTCGTTTCGTTTCGAGTTCCGATTGGTCAATTATACTCTGCCACACTCACAACAAATTTCAAGATTCTTCAACTCACAGGGAACGTGGATTGATACTATACCACTCTCCTTCCCAACCTTTTATACGTTTTTTATATTTCTTTTAGGATACTATTTTATTCAAAACTTTCAAGAAAGGCGTAAGAATACATCAGTCAAAAGCAGGAGCCATTACCATAATGGACTCCTCTGAAAAAGTAGAGTCCCTTATAATTCAATCTAATTGTATGGTGTATTTTCTGGATCTATATTCTAAACAACATTTAGAATAGTCAATTTGGTAAAACGTCACTTTTATTATTTATTATTTACTGTTTTTTTTAGTTCAACTAATGTGCGACCCTGAGAGCCGGAGTCGCTAGCCGCGAGCCTATCTTTGGGGACCACCGACTTTGTTTTTTTTTTTCTTCTGACTTTTCTGTTTCAACTTTCATTTCCACGGTTAGGCCTAGGAAGCTTTTCGCAAAAGCTCTTCTAAACGGAGGAATTTGAAAACTCCGGCCTTTAGTTTGGACGGAGAAAAACGGAGCTTTAAGAAAACGATGGCATTGAGCTACTATAATCACGTGATTTCCCTGACCGAGTTTTCGTCAAGTACAAATGCGTTTTTAAATTCCTCAGGCGCATAAAAAACTGATGTCAATTTGTTTTTTATAATAAACAAGACCCGAAACTGGTCAAATGCCAGGAATAAATAAAGTTTTTGAAAGGCAAGTCTGACGCGTACAAGTAGTCAGTTGCATGAAGCACTGCGCGTGCAAGTCCGAGAAAATTTTTTTCGTCTGTACTCTTATTGATGATAAAAACGAACAATTGAGCATTTTGTTGGAAATTTTTGACGCACGCGCAAGAGTTTGTTTTCTTGTCTGACGTCACCTTTCCCCGCGGCAGGTACTTAAAACTTTAACAATAAGCCAACATAACAAATAAGATTTTATTTTTCTCGGGCTAGATATGGAAATTAGCTCTCGTTTTACCATGGATAACACGCGGCGACAACTGAATTATCGACCGGATCTTTGTTGTAGCGTTTAGAGTCAGGAATGTTTATATTGGCAGGGATATTTCAAGATGAACCCAGACTACGACTATCTGTTTAAACTGCTTCTGATCGGCGATTCCGGCGTTGGAAAATCATGTTTATTGATTCGTTTCGCAGATGACACGTTTACTGAGAGTTTTATAAGCACAATAGGCGTCGATTTTAAAATACGGACGTTGAATGTTGGTGGAAAGGTTGTAAAGCTCCAAATCTGGGATACGGCTGGTCAGGAGCGTTTCCGAACACTCACAACGGCTTACTACCGCAGCGCTCATGGGATTATCATGGTGTACGATGTAAATGAATTGGAAACATATTTACACATTGATCAGTGGTTGGAGGAAGTTGAACGGTACGCTTGTGAAGGTGTAAACAAGCTTCTTGTTGGAAATAAGTGCGATCTGTTGGGCAATCGACAAGTCGAGTACGAAGTCGCGAAAACTTTCGCGGAGAAACTTCAGATTTCGTTTATTGAAACGAGCGCGAAAGACCGAACGAATGTCGAAAATGTTTTTTACACAATGGCAGAAGAGTTGAGAGAAAAACTCGGTTCACCAGTGACATCTCCCGATGGATCTGAAGAAACGGTAAGCTTGAAGGACAGTTCCCCTGTAAAAACAAGCACCTGGCCGAAATGTTGCAGTTTTTCGTAATTTTGCGGTAGAAAATCACGACATACTCACGGCTGACTGTGTTCGTCTGCGTTTTGATTATAAACAAGACAATCAC
>Ga0126337_10000169_pt1 | contig 27024 bp, 12 predicted proteins | sample DipCmetagenome_FD_92527 | JGI IMG/M metagenome (GOLD analysis project Ga0126337, IMG submission 92527) | Coral microbial communities from La Bocana,Puerto Morelos, Mexico - Diploria C A metagenome | ecosystem: Host-associated > Invertebrates > Cnidaria > Coral | place: La Bocana,Puerto Morelos...
ATATTACAAATTACAGAGACAGTCCAGTAAACAGTTGAAAATAGTATTTTTTTATTTTTTATTATTAAAAAAAAAGATATTTTTTTTTTTTTATTTTATTTTTTTTTTTTGGGGGGGGGGGGGGGGGGGGGGGGCTACACATGCCGATAATGATCATCAATAATTATCTAAGAACAATTAAGAGATTACCACAAATGATATTAACTCTGAGAGAAGCTGAAAAGACACCATTCAGTTTAAACGAGGTACATGCATGTGTCTTAGAAATTCAACATATCCCTGCTTGAAGGCATCAAATTTCTGACCAGGACAAAATCCATGAAATGAATTTCCTTTTGAAAGTACAAAGTGATCTGTCTTTCAACACCTCTCAATACTAGTTAGAAATTAAGGCCTCCAACAGTGATACAAGCACCGTTATGTCAAAAGCCTACCTTTACTTCACGGAGATTTATACATTCTTCCCACGAATAATACTTTTTTTTCATTCTGCAAAAGGAAATTGATAACACTTATTACAGGAAACAAATGAATAATGTGAATACTAGCATATGCGAATAGGTAACCTTGCAAATACAGAAAAAAAACACTGCTCAACCAGAGTAGAAACATCAGCTAAGCTCACTTTTTAATGGCGACTGTCTCTCCAGTTTCAACATTTCTTGCTAACGCAACTGATCCGTAAGTTCCATCTCCAAGTTGCTTCATATTCTGGTAACGTTTCATCTTGACAAAATAAATCTTATCGCAAAACACAATTAACAATATCGCGCCGAAAGTGGCTTTCAATAACTAGGAGGCGTATTTAAATATTTTCTCCTCTTCTTCCTCATACGAGAAATACCAAATTTACCATCCAAGAGAACGAGAAACCTTATCCAGTTGCTGTGGTTTGAATCCAAGAGAAAAACAACAATTAAGGTTCCTTCCTTTAGAAATCTAAGTAAACAAGACAGGTCCCATTCTGCTTTTCTTTCATGCTTGTTTCCCGTTCCATGTAAACAGGCCTAACACTGCGTCAAAAAGCCAGTTCACGAAGGTTCAGTTCCCATTGCATACGATAAAAAAATTATTTGATCCTTCGACGTGACTTAGAAGTTGGCAAAAATTGAATGATGGCAATATTCAAGCAGGAGATGTTCAATAAAATTTGTCACTACACGAGCTTTACAAATTTCTTTTCGCTAATGCAAAATGCCGCTTCCCATGAAGCAAAGCAGTCGATTTGTTGCCTGGCAACGCGATATAACAAATACCGACTTTCCGAAATGTTTTACGTCACTTCACAGGACATCTGCTTTCGAAGCGAGGAAATAAATAGGCTCTCTGTGCTCTCTTGGCAAGGACTTTCTTATTAAAGTTATTGCGATTAGAGAACTTGTTTTGACTTTCTTATTAATTTTTTTGTGATTAGAGAACTTGTTTTGAGGACATCAAAGTTTGAAAAAAAATCGGAAACGGTGCCCGTAACATAAATTAATTATTGAAAGAGTTAGGTAACCAAGATCGTCTTTAATTAATGTATAGTAAATTTATCCGGGAAAAACAAAATAAAACTCGGATTTCGTGACGCGCACAACAATAGAAACTGGGTTCTAGTCAATAATAGACAAGTGTTCTTTGGTCTTTATTAAATTAGTGTCCGGGTTTTTTTTTCTTTTTTTTGTGAATCAGAATGCTTATTATGCTTATCACTAATGCTTATTATTACTATCAGTCATCCGCATTATTTATTCTTTGATACTTTAAATTTTTTTTTTTATTATTATTTGATTTCAGCTAAAAACATGTAACACTATACTTACAGCTGTCCCTTGTGCCTGTGTTTATTTTCCATTGCGATCTATTGATATTTCATGTTTTGGTGGGTGATTAGCCTGTTAATCAGCCACCCCTCCAAGACCGTCCTTTTTAAATGAAAACTGTAATAAAAAACTTTATTAAACGTCAGAGTTATTTAGCTTTTGCAACAAATTGTGGACATTCCGTCCTGCGTTAAATTAGAATTTATTTACAATAGAATGATAATACTTTACTTAAGTCAGAGCAAGCTGTTAAAAAAACACTTCTAAAATTACTAATACAATAAACAACAAAGGAGTAATGATTAAAAAGGTCATAAAATTAGAAAACGCATCCTTTTATTCTTAGGGTTTAGAACAGTAAGATCCGTATCTCTTATTCTAAATCACTTTATTAAGTGTTTCTAATCAGTTATTGATTGTTAGCCCAGCTATCAGAACCTTTTCTTACGTGCGGTACATGCTAGTTTATGCTTTGTACAAAGCATTTGTACCATACGTAAAAAAACAGCTCTGCTTGCAGGGTGGTAGGTTTCTGAGCTCAGTCTGGTACAGATATAAGAAGCGAATATCTGATAGAGTGTGTTCCGTACCGAACTGAAGAAAACAGATCAAAGTACACGTTTGTCAGAGAATAATCGTTGTAAGGATTTTTGAAGAATTCTACTCTGTAGTGAAGCGCAAAGCTATTCGAAGTGAATGTATGCATGACTATAAAGAGCATTATTAGACTGCTAACTGCCGTCCTCTTAGGGGTCAAACGAGTGTTTATCTGTGACCACGAACGTAAAAAGGCGGTATGGACGGAAAGGGGTTGAGGCCTGTTTTACTTCTCTTGAGTGCCAATGAGATTTTTTCTTGGTACCACGCCTATCATGTCTCGTCTCAATCACAACTAGTCCGAAATGACTTAATCTGTCGATTAATCTAAACAGGGTACAAGTGTCCTTTGCATCCTTACCGCCCCGGTGAGGCGCTTTGGCTAGGATTTAAAGAGTTGTAAAAGTTTAACAGTAGAGGAACTCGTAAACTGATTGACGTTCCCATCATCGCTAACCTCCATTGCAAGCATTCCATCATGAAAGACCCATGAAAGAACGGCTACAGCAACGGTTGCTATGCCATCTACCAGTTTCGCATATCCTGTATTCTAAAAGCCGGGTTAGAAACAACAACAGAGTGTTTTTTTTCACTTTTCCATTTAACTACGGCCACCCGAACTGTCCGCCTGACTAGACGGTCTAGATTTGCCGTGCTATGTATCGGAATTGTACAGTAGAGTTGGACTGAAACGAACAAGAAAAGGCCAATCCTATAGACAGGAGAAGACATTGAAAGAAAGTACTATTTCGTAGTTTTTTGCTTTGCATAACGAGCCTCCTAAGCGGGATGGAAAACTGAGATAAACGAATCAAGCATAAAAGAACCAAACAGACTAGGGCCACTGATGAAGCACGTAAAACTAAGGCGGCGATGTGTATTTTGGTTCTTCTTTGAACTGACTCAGGAAGTATCAAAGAGATAATTTGATATGCAAGGCTAGAACTACGGAAACTGGTCAATATATTCTCTATTAGAAATAACTTTTCTCCTCTACGGCCACTTAAAAGGGCCGTACAGCTACAAATAGGAGTTATAAACTACGACACAACATAGATGATAGATCGATAGGTTTTAAAAAGCTAATATTGCCCCTCTTTGTAGTTCTTCCATTTTTCGTTATCAGTCTCATTCGGCTTACGGTTTTGCGCTCTGCAAAACTCAGTAGTTCCAAGCTTTATCACCATCGGTTTGTGGTTTTGTCTCTATTAGGGTTTTGGTTAGCCCTTGACACGGGCCGCTTACTTTGCCTAAAGCGTCAAATTCCTGTGTTGAAATCCACCTTTAGGTTCTGGTCTAACGTTTTGTCAAGATGTGGCTTGACGCACTCACACCTTTTGTGGTGCGCCTTCTCTTACTCCGTGGCCATAAAATGTTTTGCTTCTTAGCTGCGCCGACCGCCGGCATTTCACGTTCCACCGCTGTATCGGGACCAGTTGTACTACTCCCGCAATATATAGTCCACATCATGTTGTATTTAACACTTTTAAAGTCGTTGAATCATAATATAAGACAGTTTTCATGCTATTTTATAGCATATTTGGCAGCGTAACCCGGCAGTCTCTCTACAATGAAACAACGACTGTCGTGTTTATCTTATCGCTCTGTGAATCAAAGTGATCACTGCGCCGCTCACCAGTTTCGGAATCAGGCAAGCAAAACCTCACAGTGTTAGCGACCACACAGTAAATTATAGCGAGGATGAACAGCAGAAAACTGAGGCCAAGTAGAACTCCGGGTCTTGATGTCTTGAATGCAAGGGAGGCAAGCACCAAAGAAGCAACGATCGCACAAACGGGGAACACATACACAAGGGCGCAACGATTCGAGAAAACCTGAAAACCCCGCTGCCTACATTCACATGGGTTTGCTTTCAATCGTGGCTCCATGATTGTGGAAACGAAAGAATGAGGTTTTTCTTGATAATTCACTTCCGTAATATCTTCCATTTTGTAAAAAAAGTGTGCAGTGTAGAACGCTGTTGTCTTGTGTTTTGACCTGATGTTTTTCTTACCTTTGTTAATTGTAGACTGCACTTTGCTATACATACAGCGCTTTTAAAAAACAATTCCGCCGGAAGTACGTCGACGTCACGTACACGAGAATATCGATGTTAGGTCAACAACTGAAGTTATCGATCAGTTTGTGTAAACAGAAAACCACAAATTTAACGGCCAAATATTTTTCATTCCTACTGCTTAGCTGTCCCAAAACTCTTGAAAATGTCGTGGCGTAAAAACTGTGTATCAGAACGTCCTGGCTGTGTGGGTTACGTCTTGTCAAGTTCATAGGATTTCACGGTAACCGAGGAAAAATTCCTGAGTAAATAGGTGCTCTTTCAGTTCGATTGAAGATCCTTATATTTAAGAATTAAAAAGACATTCAGTTGAATTTACACGGAGTCTTTTTTTCACGCTTCTTTTCTGCCGGTTGACTTTTATGTTTTTGTTGTTAAGGAATTTCTTGTGCCAAGGTATTGTTTTAGGGGTAGAAAAATACCAGCTGCGAGTTCAAGAGGGCAAAATGTCGCTTGCACGCATGGCTTAGTAAGCAATATGTTCAGTTCCACGCACGCAAAGTTTACTGCTGGTATAATCTAGTTTATCCTTTATTTTAATCCGAAATAGCAAGCTATCTTTCTTATTATGTATATCTAATACCTCCATTAGTTGGTATGTTAACAAGCATTTCACACCACAAGTTAGCAAAAGAATGTTTCTGCTTTGATAAGGGAGCTTGGATAAAATGATTTTAGAATTGGCTTACTTCGCCTGTTGACTTGGGCGGCTGGTTTAAAGTATTTGTTAAGGGACAAACAAATGCCATGTCAGATTAAAGGATGCGACAGCATAACGGAACAATACATATGTCAATCACTGAGTAATCAATCATTCTTAGCCACATCGAGTACTGAAATGAACTGAAAAATTAAAATGATTGAGGTTGTGGTTTTGATTGAAAGATCCTCAGTTTAGCAAAATCGTTCGGCTATAGCCTCAGCTGAGACGAGCTTTTCCTTGCTGGGACGGGAAAACCGTAATACCTATAATCCATATGTATCAAGATGATCGTGATCTCTGATTGGTCAATTCAATGTTGACGGTAGATAAGCCATACAGAAGCTACTCGAAAATATTTTGCGCAACGCACTTGATTATTTAGTTTATAGGTCGAGTATTTATTGTAATGCTTTAGTTAGATAATCCCCGAAACAAATCTTGTCATAAAAGCACTTAACGTGTTCTCGTTGTATCCCGCTTAGTTGTTTTTGCTTACACGATGTTATGTGATAAATAAGTTGGGTTATGACGTCAACACTGCCTTTCGTGTTACAAAGTTCAATAAAACTGCAAGAGACACAAACCAGCAACAGCTAATAAAGATGCATGCCATTTCTGGACTCCAGTTCACGCGGTCACACAACTTTCTGGCTAGTGACAAAGATGGAGGTACGTGCAAGATCTGACGCACTCTTCCACTCTTGATTTGCTATATATAAACACAGTGGCTGGAAAAGAAATGAATTACATTCCGAACTAAGGGTTTCCGGCCAAAAGTAAAGTTTAAATATCGACATGATCGATAAGACCTAATAAAAGGCATTAGTTCGCAGTAAGCCCATAAGTGGCTTAATAAAAATATTTGTAAAGTTGCATATACCACACATAAACGTCATAGGTTGTTCTTTATCTCCACGTACTTCAGAAGTTTCCTGTGCTTTTAGGACCTTTTTGAGTTTTTCCATTTCAACTTTTATGGAGTCGTGACAAACGTAATGTCGCTTACTAACTTTGATTCAGTGATTTTGGTAGCTTTTTTTGACGAAGTAGGATAAAGTAGGGCAACTAGATATTGATTTCCGCTAATGCATGCTTTTGACCAACGACGGTTGTACGCATGCGTGAATTTTACGAAATTAAACGGAATCCTAAGTTACGAACGTCTGCGGGTTTGTAGAGCTGTCTGAAATATAGATGTGGATTGCAATAGGCCATTTCCGAATTATCTTAAGCCTCTTTCTCAAAGGGGGTCGTGGTAATTGTCCATTCTTTCATATGAAAAGATTTCATTCGCACGCAAATTGAACTCATTATTATATGAATAGTTGTGCACCAGGCCTCGCTCTGAAAGAGAGGCTTAGGGTAACTTGGAAATAAACCATTCATGTCGCCTAAGTTGTGCATGTCAGCATGTAATGATGGTCTTTTTGTTGTTGTTTTTCAGGGAGCTGGGGTGGGGGGTAGGGACAAAGTGAAATTTAGATGAGTGGCTCTAAATTATTGATCCTTTCCGAGTTTATTGCCCTCCCCCCTGAGCACAAAACAGATGTTAAATACGATAAGACGTCATTGCAATCTTTTACGACACTTCTCAACTCTTTAAATTATTACAAAACATTCTCTTTATATCTAGTTAACAAGGTGCCGAGACGCATTGAGCAACCAACTGTTCTCAACATTTTACGTTGGTCCTAAATATAACGCGTGTCCACCCCAGTGTCGGCACAAACGTGTCTACCCTGAAACATTGTCATCATCATTATCATTTTTAATTCTCAGCGAAGCAAAGGACGTCTACCGGCGCCCTACAACGCACACTGAGTTGTTGTTTATGTTCATTCTTAGGCGTGGCTCATTTTTCTAACTCCAACAGTACGAACCGCTTTCAAATATTCCCCGATCGCTAGTCATGGTGGTAAGTTTGGTTTCTTTTAAATCCGTTTATTCTTCTCAATTCCTAGTTAGCATATAAAAATCAACAGATTAAGAAACTGGACTCTCTCCAGCCGGTCATTTCTTTAATCGAGGACAAAAGGTGAAACTTTGATACAAATCTCACAGCATCCGCTGATAATTATATTGACTGAGTAAATTTCATTGACCTCAGGGAGGCAGAGTGCGAAAACGTTTATTTACATTTCTAGCGTTCAAAACAACTTTTCTTTAAGCAGTTAGTCGATAATCTTTTGTTTTAATGACCCAAATAAACGAAAGCACAACTTTTCGGAAAATGATCGGATTACCTAGCTATTAGCGGGAAAGTAAGTTATGCTACCAACAGACCAACGCAACATCAACATTCTTGCCCCTTCACTTTGCGCGACTACAATCTGTCATCAGCGGCAAGTTTGGTCTTACTGCTGTTTTAGTTCTAACAACACTCTAATGAGCCAAAAACGCATTTGGGACTTTATGCAATTAAAGAGTCTGTCTCTGAATGTAAGATCCTCATAACCATATCTCTTGAAAGCAATATGGCGACTAAATGTAATCTGCGAAATCCGGATCTTTAAACAGAATGCCCACAAGATCTGTCTCTTCTTGTTAGCTGTTCTTCTCCTCATGTTCATGGCCAGGAGGAAAAGGAATGGAAATAATATACTGACCCGTGTTTAACTCCTGTCTGAACCCATTCAAGCAAGATTATACCACTAAGCCTGTTTTCAATATAAGTTCAGCTTGGCGGGAAGCCCTACAGAACACAAACAAAAGGAATTGAATGAGCATACTGATTCATTTCTCTTGTCTGTGCCTCCAGACCTCGCTATCAAGTTGAATTTTAATGTATGGAAAGTAGCCTATAATACGTCATGCATGCTGAGTATGTGAGGAACGACAAAACCTCTTTAAAATAAGAACGGCTTGGCTACCGCGCCTAGCTTGGTAACCTGTACTACAATACTGTGTACCAGTCTTACACGTTTTCTTTCTCAGGGAGAGAAAAGTCCTGAACTTAAAAATGTCAAGTATAGTCTCTCGAGAAAATTTCAAAATAGCACTTGAAATGTGCCGCAATTGATAGTCCCGCGTCCAGAAAGGTGGACGCGTCCCTCTTTGAGACCTTCTAACCATATCTTCTGCTTGAGGAGAGTGCGGTACAGGAACAGGATCCTCAGATGCTGCTTCCGCTACAAGAGGTCAACAGCCCCCGGGAAGACGTCGTCTTCCAATACAGGCACGTTACAGGCTCCGTTGAAGGGTTTCAACTAATTCTAATGCACCACTCTCCTTTTCTTCCTGGAGTAACTCCCAGCTGGCCTACAGAACTTTATCCTGTAAACCGCTTCACTTAAACGCATGATGACTTCTCAAGGGCAAGTCCAAGACATACATTAAGTTTTTTATACCTGCCCAGAGGATAACCAGAGGACTTGGTCTCCTTCTCGATCAGCGTTGGCTCTCGCCCTACGGTCATAGTACGCCTTCTGAGTGCGAATCTTCATGGTTTTACTAGCAGTCTGAAAAGCCTGCGACAGCATAGACGTGACCTTGGAACCGTAATCAAAATGAAGCTCATTTGGGGGAAGGCAGAAGTGTAGCTGAAGCAAGTCACTAGGTAAACTAAGTCCCTGATTGTTTGAAATAATGTCTCAGTGACTTGTGAATATTTCTCAGACCCAGAGCTGAAACAAATCACATCATCCAAGTAAGCATAACATCCGCAGTGTCCATGCAATATGTCCTTGCAACCCTTCCAGATACCCTCACAATCCCCAGCAAAACAAAACCGGCAAATTGTGAATCAAAAGCTGTCTTGTGGCCGTTCCTCAGGAGCCACCTCAATCTGATGGTGTAGGCAGAGATCATGTCCACTGTTGTCAAAACTGGCTAAACTTAAGGCTTCACTCTAGGAATTTAGACTATGCAGTTGGCTGCTAACATGTACTTCTTGTATTTTTGTAGGAAGCTACAGAGTAAGCTAAGGAGAAAGGCAGGATTCTGAGGCCTGTTTTCCCGGCTTCTGTGGTGACGTTCTGGAAGCAGCAAGGCAGTCAGAGGAGTAAAACGTCAGGTATAGGGTTGGCAAGTCTACTTTCTTCTCGTGTATTGTTGTTCGTTTGCCACAGATGACCAAACAGTGTGTAGTCTGAAAATTTCAACCAACAATGAAACAGTGCGACTCTGCCTGTACACAGGAGTATGTTGGATGTAAGGGTTGAGAACTTACCAATTTTTTTCAAATTCTTGGAGTATAATGTAGCGTTGTCCAGCGAAATCCCAACTGACTTTTTAAACCTCGAATGGAAACGCAAATTGGTTTGAAAAATCGGGTAACTTGAGAAGTCGGGTAAGTGTTCAGCGTTCGACTGAGGGCAGGTGAACGACTTTTGGTTAGGTTATCCGCAGGTCCGAATAATCGAGGGTTCGAGAAATCGGGAATACAGGGTACTTGGATATATGTAACTTACACAACCAGCGGCGGAGTTATGATCAGTACTCATGCACACGAAGAGTCAGTCTAAGAGTTCCCAAGTACACTGTGCACGATCATTGCAATTATATACATAACTTAGTCAGCTGTGAAATTAAGTCTGAAAAAAATTCAGACTGGAACTTGATTCGAACCCATGACCTCTGCGATACCGGTGCAGTGCTCTCTCAATTGATCATAAGCTATCAAGCCACCTGGAACATGGTCACCTGGTGAGTTCGCAATACACCCGTAGATAGTGAAGATAAATGCACCGGTGTGGCAGAGATCATGGGTTTAAATCTCGTTCAGGGCTGACTTTTTTTCAATCTTTAATTTCACAGCTGCTTAATTAAGTTGTGTGTATAACTGCGGTGATCAATAATGTCTTCATATCTTTCTCCACAATATATAATCTTCTTTATATTCATTTGCAGTATTTTCTTTCTTATACAGTCAATTAAGAGCAGAATGCATGTATCTTAGTATTTTTGCAATCTCAACCGATAAATATAAGTCTTTTTTAAATGATACAAGGGTCTTGGTAAAGAGTGACTTATGGTAACTTTAAGAGCATCCTAGCAATAACAAGACAAATGCCTAGTGCCACATGGTAGAAAAACGTTTGGCATGTAAGCATTCAGGGAAGTGATCTGAGGTGATGTTTATATCAGCAAAAAAAAATGGGTCAGGGACCAAAAATTCAGTGACCATTTCGGTTCCCAACGGGACCCATTGTAATTCGACAAAATGAATTTTGAAACCACCGATCAAAAATGCTTTTTGAAATTAACCACATGTAAATTAAAATTTCGGGAAAATCTGTTTTCTGACCCAAAATGGTCATATGACGAACTTACAGTCTCAACTTGTAAGTCAAAATGAAATTGGAGTAAGAGGACTGCCAACATTCTACAATATAGACTTTGCATTGGCGCGAAATCAATACAGAAAAAACAAGACTGCTTAGAACTAAACGTACGTGCACGAAACAGATGACTGTGTTATCTGATTTGTCGACCTTTGTTACTTTCCTATAAATATGTTTCTTGAAGTATCGACATGTGTACAGGACTCTCCATCTTAGTAAAAGTAGAATGACAGTAGCTTAAACGTTCTAGTGCAAAACTATTCAATTTCAAAAACAAGCGCTCAGGCCGCTAACAGCAAAACAGCAGTTTGAACAGGTCCAGCCTTTGATTTTGGAGTAGACTAGAGCCGAGCCCGCTTATCAAATGTTCGTCTGGGTAAAACAATATGTAACCGGAACAAACGCATGGGAATTACTAGAAAGAATGAAATTCTAATTCATTGCTAGATATGGCATTTTCTTCTTTGGGTTAAACGAGATTAAAATTCTGCAGACAGTTGATCAAGTTACTAGTTACCGGGGACAAATTCTTTCTGTGAACTGCCTCACTGATTGTAATTACGACATACTAATTATAACTGATGAAATGTTGATCCAGTGTCGTAATTAGTTAATGAGAGCGTTGAATAATGCCCCACCCACACTGACAGCCAAACTGAAAAAGCTTTCACAAGTCTCTCATCGAGACGGTTTTTGGTCCTCAATCTGCTGCGTAGTCATGCAAGATTTTTTAAATAGATTGCCTTCCGTGCCATACGTGTCCACTGATGATCTTCAATGCGCGTGATGTAATTTACCCTGCTCCCATTGGCTTTACGCATGCTCTCTAGTTAAGTCATAAAGTCGACCCTTTAATACACTCAGTCAACAATTCATATCCATAAACCTTTTGAGAATTTCCGCGCTCCTGAATCGGCCATTGCGTCATTATTAGCACATCAACCAGGTTCCATTTGTGATGGAAATCCAAGAAAAGCCAAGAGCCAAAGAGATTTCAGACCTTAAAAACAGGCAAGCAGCCAGTTCCTCTTGCAAGAATTCGTTTAGGATCACTTTCCTGCGTGTTGTTCCCTTACTAACATTAATAGCTGGAGTGGTTGTTCTTGTTCTGGGATTCGTGCACGGTCAGTGGACTGATTCAGAAGATTTGCGAATGGTAGGTGTTATTTTGGTCTCGTTCAGCCTATTTTGGTTCGTCTTGGGGAATTTCTTGGACTTCTGCTTGAACGGTTATGGAAAAGGTGTCCGTGACGATGAAAAAGACGAGACCACTACATCTGCTGCACAGACTGAGCGAACGAATGAGGACTTCCTGGTGGGGGGCAATTGGATCTGAAAGCTTCAGGATAAATCTCAAGTTATCGATGTGATGTCACGTTCTCTTAAACTGGACTCATAATGCTCACATTTTGAGTTCGAGAGCCGTGGGTGACACTGAACTAAGGACAATTTCAGATTTTTATTCCTGAAGATTGGAAAAAATCATTTCCGTAAGTGTTTGCCAAATATACATTTATAAGCCGTTTATTAGTTAGTTGATTCAATGTCAAGGGGTCAGATACGTTTTTTATTGACTGCAATGTACGTGCTATACAGACTTCATATTGGCTTCTTTTATAATCATTGTCGTATTATGGCCGAGTAATTTCAATACAATAGACCTTAACGTTATCTGCGATTTTCAAAAGATCGCAAAGTCTATTACTGTACATACACAATGTATCAAGAGATATTAAGTCTTGTAGATTTAGGCTATCTTCTCCGAGCTTATCGACATGGTTTCCTTATCGCGTTGTTTTAGCCGATGATCCTTGTGGAATATTCTGCAGTTAATTACTTCTACAACTATCTTTGTAGCCTTGATTAAAAAGCGGTGTCTTTATAAGTAAAGATGTAATAACAGATTAGAAATTTAAGCTACACGTGGAATTAGTAAAACGTTACCGTGGTTAGCCTGTTAAGCTCTAGATTGTTGACCCATTAGGGTTTTCAGCACCCATATCTGAAACCGTGGACAGACTTATCCGTAGATTAACCAAAAACAAACAAGAAAATTACCGGGAATGAAAATTATCCGGAATGATCACTGCCAGGAACGCTGAGATAAGCCACTGTTATCATGGTAATTGACCGAGTGGAAAGGCGGATATGGACCATGGAGATCATGAAATTCATTGAGATGTTACAACTCCTGACATTACTAACGTCGGGTGCAACAGTTTAAGAACAACTTCTGAAAACCGTCTCATTTGGTTCTGCATTTGAAAAGCGTTTTACTGAAAATAGATATTTGTATCGAATGTTGACCGCTTCTACAAGGCACATTGTCTGTGATTTTCATCTACTCCTTGCCAATTTAGACTACAAACCTAAACAAGGCTCAGACCATCAACTGTCTATTCAATGATGTATATCCAAAGACCTTATACCTTCACCTGCTACTTTACTATGTGGCGAATATTGTTGTCTTTTAACCTAACATCACACAACAAAACCTCTTCCCCTGAAGAACAATGGGATTTAACCCTGAGAATGTCCATTTCTTACCACTTCGTCCGGTCGCAACAAAACTGTGTGCAGGAAAGAGTAAAGTATAACTACTGTTACTGAATAAGTACGAGGTCCGTAAATTTAACTTGCTCTATTGTTGCACCAAAAGACTGTCTTCTATATTCAAAAGCGAGGCCTAGAAGACACAAACAAAGGAAACTGACTAAGCACATTCATACATTTCTCTTGTCTGCGCCTTTGGGCCTCGCATCAAGCTGAATTTCGGTACCACGAAGGCGTAGTCTATAACAACTGTAACAATACTCCATTTTATCATGAACCCGGCAGTTTTCTATACACAATCTCTCTCAGAGCAAAAACTTAACTAAGATATTATCGTTAAGGCACTGACCCGGCCAGCCAGTCGAGTCTCTTAACTAACAGAGCGGTGAGTGATATTGGCGACTCTTGATTATAATGAGGTACGGAAACTTGCAAAAGGTAAGAATACAGCAGACTTGAGACAAATATTGTCGTTTTATGCGAACCTACTATACCAAGTAACGACTGTTAATCCCGGTCTTTTCTGCTTTGGACTGGTGTGCCCGGCGAAATTCGTCCTTGCCTTCTAAACTGCACCCTCTTCATTAATTAGAAGAATTTTTAAAAACAAGGGTGTATGAAATCCGCAATATGGCATAACGTTAGCGACGTAATATGACGTCATAAACAGCCGCCATCATGAATATCGTGATCTTACAAGTCTTAAGAAAAGCTTCCATAACTAACTGAAAAGTAGGCAAAAAAAATAACAAAACGTTCTATAATGGCCTCTAGTAAATATATTTAAAGTATTACAAGGTTTTTTTGGAATTTCAAAATTTGATTTAAACGCAGACCAGTTCGAATATTGAATGGGAATAGGTCATCTTAAAAGACATGTATTTGTGGGTGTATTTCCGATTTGGGTTTTCCCGGCACGTACACAAAGTTGAATGGTATTCCGGCTTATCAAGGGGTTAAATGCAATCACGAGAGCGTATTTGCTGGTATGATTATCCACCGGCTTGGAAGAGCAATAGCAGTGATTGCTATTACAATTAATTTTTTTTTACTGTGACAGTTATTTCGTGAGATAAAAGTTTACAACTTTGAATATTACGTCAGTAAACCCAACAAAACCGCATGTCCGCAGCCGTTTTGACTCTTGACTCCGTTTTTGATCCTCACTGTTGGAAAAGATCAGGCTTTTCAATGCACAATGTTATTTGGTTTCTTGTGACTAATTCACGGCTTTGTTCTTCGTTGCTAGCCCTCCCGAGTTCGCCAAAAGGCAACGTCAGCACTCCGTTGGTCAACTTTATAAAGAATAAGGTCACAAAAAGTGCGATAAAAGCTGGACCTTCAAATTTCACATTTTTTAATCTACAATTTTTTACTTTTTATTTTTTTTTGGACCTGGGAAAAAATATGGGAACAAGGAAGACCTCCAAAATTGAAAAATATAAATTGATTATGCAAGAAAGTAGACAAAAAGGTAATTTTTATGTCGTGTCTTTATCTTCGGAACAAAATGTGATAACACTGCGCCAGCTGTTTGTCCCTAGAAAACTGTTTATGTTGGTATAACATGACATACTGGGCAAAAGCTATTCTCCAACTTTCTTCGCACAGTTTAACTTGATTGTAATCGATTATGAGACCGATAAGGATTTAACTCCCCGTAAATTTCTGCCAAGTTAACGGTCTACTGAACACATGAGAATTTTTTTTTTGCATCTGTTAATATAATTTAGTAATTTTCAGACTATTTATGAAGATACAATAGCTGACTTTTTCTCAAGACCTCAGTTTTTTGACTTCATTTGTATACGCAGATAATTAATTAAGTTTCTCAAGAGCTGAGAAAACAAAAATCTGTATGACGCTTGTGTTGAAAAACAAAAATCAACCGCAATAATCCACTTTGTATCGGTACACTCCTTTCGCTTGCCACTTATTTCCGAATGTAAATAAGAAATAAAAAAAGCGATGATTAGCAATCTCAAATTTAGACAAAAATCACGCTTCAATCGTGACGGAAGTGGTTCGCAGAGAGAGGAACACGAACATTAATTAACATTCTAGGAAGCCATTCATTTACGACAAAACCACAAGCGAACAAACGTGACCTTCTCAAGAAGGACCTACTCTGTCTCATCATGATTGCCTCAGTGTTTGTGGGATTGGAATACGTATATCTGCATTCATGAGGCCAACATACGTAGACGGATTTCCGTCCTTTTCACGTACTTTCTTTGGTATTTTGACTTAAATTCATATCTTACTCTTACATAAATAGAAGACGATTCAATTCATGTCAAGTTCGAAAAAACAAGCATTGAAGTGGTAGCGTTACGCCGGCTAAGATAACGTGACAAACGTCACACCTTCCCGTCATTATCGTGGCCGTGCCAGATGTGAGAAATGTAAATGTTGTAGTCACATTAATGAGATCATCTCCACACTGCAACTGTCGAGAAAAAAATGGAGCTTGCTTTTCCGCTGGATGTAATCCTGTTCTTCACGTCTGCAATTGCGGGATTTTTCATCTACGCGATATATTTCCGACCGAAAGAATCGCTAAAGACGTACAAAATGGTGTCGAGGCGATTCAGAGCTTCTAGTTTGTGCAGGAGCCTCGGCCTGGACGAATTTCACTCCATTAAGGATAAATTTACAACCGTGGAAGAAGTTTCGTTTGCAATAAGAAATGCCGGTTTAGAAAAGAGTAATCTAATTATTGGTATAGATTTCACAGCGAGCAATGAATGGCAAGGAAGAAAAAGCTTTGGCGGAAGGTCGCTTCATCACATCTTTAACAGCACGAGGAGACTGAATCCCTACCAGCGTGTGGTGCAGATTGTTAGCAAAACACTAGAGCCATTCGACGAAGATAATCTAATACCCGCTTTCGGATTTGGCGACTTATCGACGAAAGATCAAAGTGTGTTCAGCTTTAACCAGGACGGTTCACCGTGTAAGGGTCTGAATGATGTCCTGGCACAATACAGCGAAGTCGTGCGCCGCGTAACACTAAGTGGCCCAACTACATTCGCTCCGCTTATACACAAAGCAATAGAGATAGTTAAACAGGAGAAGGCGTATAACATTTTGGTGATAATAGCGGATGGTCAAGTTGTCGACGAGCATGAACGAAGCACAAGACAAGCGATTGTGGAAGCTTCGAATTTTCCTCTCTCCATCATAGTAGTCGGTGTAGGAGATGGTCCTTGGGACCGTATGCATGAATATGACGAGTTACTCCCTCAAAGACGATTTGATAACTTTCAGTTTGTTGAATACGAGGACGTTGTACACAATGCCAAATATCCAGACACTTCTTTCGCACTTCACGCGTTAATGGAAGTGCCGGATCAGTACAAAGCGATTAAAGAACTCGGCTTGATCGAACCAAAAAACATCAATAATCAAGAGTAATCCATTCTCTTTCATTTCGCTTCATGAAATGTAAATTCATAGACTTATTTCTATTTAGGTATGTTTATTAGAGCATTCTGATATAAATAATAACCATATCACATCCATCTTTTAAGCTTACAATGTTTTCAAACTCAAACATTGGGAAACACAAACTGGAAAATGTTATCGAAGGGTTATCTGACGCTTAAGTTATTTAAATTCATACGTTGCCGTTATGCGCCCGTCATTTGTTGTAAACAATTATTAGGAGTCCAGGAACATTTAGCCTGAGAAAAATAAAACTCTTAAACAGCGCGCCCCCAGTATTTTTCATTGAACGTTCATGTAAATTAACTGAAGTCTTCTGAGGAAACAAAAAGGAAGATGGCCCATTTTATAAAAATACAAATATATCGTTACATTATTTTTTAGTTTAAACCTGGGTGTTAACGTGTAAGATAGTATACTGACTGGCAGCAAATTGTTGAAAATATGACAAATCCCTAAGGGTGTAAATTGGCTAAAAGAATTTAACAACTGTAAGATCCTATACAGTTTTGAGGTTTCTGACAACAAATTTTGCAGATTTCTTAAAGCCACTTATTTAATAATTCATTTCTAGCAACATAAAATTATCTTAATAGCTCCTGTTTCACTGTCTTGATCAAAATTCTACATCTTTTAATTTAATTTTTTTTTAATCAACTTTTTAATTCTCTGCAACTTTTTCACATAATGTTTTTTCACCATCGTCAATCTTTCAGGATTTCTTTTTTAATAACATGTATTCAGCAGATAATGATAACATATTTTGGAATGTTTATTATCAGACAATTTCTGCATAAATTTAATTACCTTGAGGACAGACAAAATCATCAGGTTTATTAACATTCAACAGAATAACTATTTAATTGCTTCCAATGAACAAAACAATTCATTACAACTGATAAGCAGTCTCAGGCATTTCATTTAAACAACACTTTTAATAATTTATATCTCAAACAAATTATGCAGTTCTTTTAAGATGTATCATAACACTGTCTCGTTGCACCTTGCAACTTGAGTCTTCCACAAAGCTGATTATACACTCAGTGATTAATCAATCTACCATTTTTCCTAAAAAAACTTAATTGAACACAGCTGCCTGGCTACTAGCCTGTGAATGCAGACATATTTCCAGCTGTCACTTGGTTCCAACACTAGAAATACGTCTATGTTTGCAGGCTAGCTTGCTACGCAGTATTAACTCTTTATAAAATATTTCAGGTTGAGTTATTGTGCCTTTCATTGTAACAAACTCTGAAGTGTTTACAACTCAACTAAGTTATCATTTACACTGCCATAGATTACTTTAGCAGACATCTAAGCTAGAAGGAATTTTTCCTCAGCAGGTTCAAAACACATCACATTCATCAGTTGTGATTGGTGGATTTTGAATCACATGGTTGTTTTTTTTTTTGCCAGAGTCCATTCATTGTCATAATTATGATTGACAGCAGGGTAAAACTCAATCTTGTTACCTGGGTTTTGAAATTTAGAATGTACATGCCAAATAAAAGGTGCAGTAATGTTCTGACGTCTTTATGACAAGTGATTTCACTTACAAACAGAAACACAGATTTAAAAAAATGCCAACCTTGGCTACAAAGACGATACATCACAGAATACCAACTTTCATCACTGTGCAACTGTTCCAACTTAACATCAAGTCCATGAAAACAGCATATTTCTTCATGAACCATCATTTACTTGGCTTCAATGTGCAGCATGCAGAAATTAGTTTCTTCAATATCAAACCTGCAGGAGATTTGCAATTGGTTATTATGAAGTACTTTCACATCAGGTCCCCATCTTGTATTTGTATAAATTTGTAGTCTGAATTTTCTTGTGCTCAGGTGACTGAGGTGCTCAAATAATTTTCACAATCACCCTTTAATATTCAATCTTTCTTTTATCATTTACTCAAGAATGTTTCTACTTGTTACCTGTTTATCCGGGCACTACAGCTTTTTCTTCACTTCTTCAATGAGATCAGTGTTGTCTGGAAACTTAAGCTTCCTTGGTGGACCCTTTTTTATTCCAGTCCAAAGCAGCAACTCTATAAACAAACCAAGGATATGTTGGAAAGATCACGGCAAGTCAAAATTCACCCAATATATCAAACTCATATCACAATGTGTACAGCAAGCTAGAAACATTTTCCAGTCAATTTATCTGAATTTTTAAAATCTAGCAGACAATACATTACAACATCTTTGCATTTTTAGTATCTACTCCATCCTGTGACTTTACTATTTTCATGATTGATAAGGTCAAATGAAAGTGGTATACAAGTGTATATCACATTACTAATACATTTGATCCAAGAAAATTGGTCTCACTGACTTCTACTTCAAGATTGTTACCATGAGATGAGGGTGAAAACATTTTCAGTATTACATTCTACAGCTAGAAATTTTTCTTTCACAAGTCAGGCGCTGTGTTCTAATAGTGCACTGGAGTTTAGATTCAAGCAGGGTTTGAGCATGTTATGCTAGGGAGCTTAAGCAAACCATGACAACAACAGCAACAAGCAAGAATGTCAACAAACAAAAGGTTTAATGAGCAAAACGATAGCTGTACATGTGCTTTTAAAATCTTTCTACATTTCTTTGCCACAGTTTGGTTAAGCACATTTTTAGAGCCATTGGCATACCGAACAGGTTGTAAAATATAAACTCATTTTAATAGCCATTGTTCTCTGTGGTGTTGTCATCATTGCACAAGTCACCAATTTTCTACCAACCCTCTCCATCCTCCTTGATAGCTGTCAATTCAAAGCTCTTGGAACGTGGCTTTGTGTCATTGATAACAACTTCGGAGCTTGGGAATGCCTGCAGCAGATCCGAGGACAGCTGATTTGCATTCCGTTTGTACACCTGTCAGGATTTACTACCGTGGTACAAAAAACAAGAAAGGAGATTAGTGGAATGGATTTACACATAATCATGTACCAGGTCCTGTAACTGCAGACTATACATGTAAGACTATACATGTAACAATACATGTAACAATGTAGTCGTTGTTCCTTCCTAGTGCCTGGACTGGGAGGTAATTATAAGACAGGTGATCTACTAATTTGTAACAAAAAAACATTGCTAAATATATGAGATATGTGAATTTTTGCAAAATACATGTGTGAAACAGCATTCTACCCTCTGGCATATCCTGTGGAAGCTTGTTGTGGGTTACCTCCATGTTCCCTCCCAAGAGGTATCATACAATTCTAAATCAGAAAATTAACAAATTTTTCTATTTCTGAACCAGAGTTCTGGATAACTGTGACTACATCGCAATTAAATAATTATGAATAATCTCAACTAAAACTCAGTGTGTGACACTAGAAACTGTTATGTTGTAACAGTCCGCCTGGGCCTTGCACAGCACTTATCGTCCCCCCCACCCACCTCGTCTTTCCACTGGTTAGGTCTGATTGCAGAACCAAAGAGTCAGACACATAGCTATCTGTAAATGATGGACTTAAGTTTTCATTTGTAAATCTTGGTACACACAGAAAAACATCTTACCAATGTTCGATCTTGAACGTCACGCTCTTAAGGATTTTCTTTTTCTTTTTGACTGAACTCGTTTCATCAGGGGATTCATCTTTTTCTTCTTGTACAGCTTCATCTCTTCCAGAATCACTGTGATCTTCCTTCTCTCGTTTGCGACTGCGAGGCATTTTAGCGTGCAAACTAGCTCCACCAGTGTTTTTGACCTCAAACCTCGATGGAAATCGGCGCCATACAATTGATGGGCAAACATAACAATCATTCCTATTGGCTAATTTTGACGCTGTATTTTTAGCCAATCAATTCTTGAATTATATTAATTTTTTGCTGCTGCTGTCCACAATTTTTGCTGTCAACAATATGGCAGACGAGATTGGAAGGAGAGTTCTGTGCGAAGGTTTTCGCGGTGAACTGAAGTATATAGGGGTTGTTCCTCCTACCTCAGGTAAGTAGTCAGGAAAAATTACATTCTTGTAGTCTTATCAGGGTCCACACGGAGAGAAAAAATAATGGTTTAAATGATTAAAAATTGCCACTGCAGTGCGTCTTTTCCCGACGACTTCAATCAATGAAAATCAATCATTGATTTCAATCAATATAATCAATAAAATTCAATAATAATCAATTGATTAGTATTGATTAATTTACATAATCAATAAAAATCGAAAATCACTCACTGCGGTGTGTGAGCCGGATTTCATATTAAGATATTTCTGATTGATTGAACTATTTAGAATTGAGAAATGGAAAAAATAAAAAATTATATAAGGCAAGTTCGAGTAACACTATTTGCATTTGACCTACCTTGCTGTTGGGTCATTATTTTGTTATTGTGTACCAGGTCTGAATGTTTTGGTGAGAGCATGGTTTGAGATAGCCCAAATATGTACCCTTATGCCTTGAAAATGTGAGTTGCAGTATGCATGGCCTTTTATCTCCCCCCTTTTTCTTGCTATAGATTATCTTTTATCAGAACATACACTCTCATAACAGAAAGGGCAGGATAAAATGTCCTCTAGGAAGAAAGTGGGAAATAGAGCCAACAGCTGAACTTCTTATAATGGCTTTCTAATTGTTGCTATTTTAGTTTATGTTTTATTGCCTGCTCAGTGACCTGGGCTTTGAATGGCAGTGAGGCTGGAGATGACCTCAGTTTGATACTGACCTCTCTGCTTTTGTCATGTAATTGAACCTAGCATTAGAACAACTTGATTTACACAACTGAAGTAGTGAGGTCTGTATCAAAACAAGGTCACTTCCAGCCTCGCTGCCATTCAGAGGCCAGGTCACTGAGCAGACAACTGTAAAATGGTCTGTTGCATGATGGGAATTACCAACTAAAACTATAAACCAATTTTTCTTTATACACGTAGGTGAGTGGTATGGTATTGACTGGGATGATCCTGATAGAGGCAAACATAATGGAACCCGTGAAGGGGTCAAGTATTTTGAGTGCAGGTGAACAACATTAAGTTTTTCAACAGGAGGGAAACTGGTTTTCACAAATCGCATTGAACTGAACTTCTTTATAATAAGATCTTTCCTCAAGATGATCAAACCAGGAAGGCAGAATCATCCTCACAGCCAGTCAATTTTCCCAGGCGATAATGAAAGCCCTACAATACGCTTCATAATAAATTATTTAAATGGGAGTTGTCCAGAAGCCTGCATCAAATGGGCAACATAAATCAGAACTTAGAAATGTGCATTAGTATAGAGTCTATTAGGAAGGAAGAAGTCATACCATTTCCATGTATATGTAACTTAGCGATAAATGCTCCAATAAATCTATGCATTGGGGATGGTAGAACTGAAAACAAGAGTTTACTTGTTGCAAAATTTCTTTGTATAATGTAACATTAGGGTTTAAGCATTAGGGATAACACTCTAATTGACCAGCAATAAGCATTCCATCTATGGGAAAATAACGTAGAAAAGACTGTTGATCTACCACACCTCACCACAGACTTTTCCTTTTTACAGGCATCCAAAGAGTGGTTCCTTTGTAAGGCCAAAGAAAGTAGACTTTGGAATCAGTGTTATTGAAGCTCTGAAGGAGCAGTATGGACTGGGTGGTGATGGGATCAACAAAGAAGACATGTATGTTATGAGTGGAGGAAACAAGAAAAAGCCTGTAGAAATGGTTGGAGCAGATTCTATCCTGGAAAAGCAAAGGTATTTAAAGTATACAATCCTATCCATTACTGAGTCAGATCTCTAACATGTTCATTAACTTGCTTTTAAAATAGGTTCCTTTCTTCAGGAACCAGCTTTCGATCACCAGAAATCCGTTCAAAGATCAGAGCTGAAAGTTGCTATAGCAAGAATGTGAACTACAGAGATGTCCTTAGCTGATAGGCATGAGTGATCTTGCTTATGAATAATCATAAGACAAACCGTAGTTACTCGTAAACCCAGTTTTCTCTGTCAGTGGTAATTTGTTATGGGTCAAGTAAACGAGACCTCAATTTCAACTTTAAGATGTTATGCACAGACGTATTTCTGTCTGGTTGTTATTTTACTTTGCTGTAGTCATGTGTACTTAATATCGTACTAACTGAGCATGAAGGCAATATTTACCCAACATTGTGGCAGTGTGGACCAAATCTAGAAAAGAACCAGCCTGTTCGCCAATATTTCCTATTGTGGCTTGAGTAAGCTAGATTAGTACTTAGTTTATTACATTGCACTTGGGCAAGTTGCGACCTTTCAAAAGCGGTGTCTCTTCCATGGAAATGGTCCTTATGGCAAAAGCCCAAGAAACCAATCCGAACACTCAGATTTACCTCAAGACTACCTTGACATATGATAACAGTTGTTAAAATATTACCATATGCAGTAGATTGTGAATAATCCTTCTTTATAACAGTCTGTTCATTAACTACTTTTCAGTAACTACAAGGAACTTAAAGTGGTTAGTTTACGAGGCATGGTAGTCAATGGACCAGATAAAGAGAAAAATTTTTACACAGTTGCACCAAGTATCCTGACAGTCAGTTATACCATGAATAAACAGTTGCCTCCATTTGGCATGGAGATATGCTCAGATATTTGTCCACAGACATTGTCTGTTCGGAGAAGTGAACAGTTTTCCAAGAGCGTAGCTCAAGGAAAACTGTGAACTTTGAGAGATACATGTAGATAATGTCCAAGGACAAATAGCCGAACATAATATTATTTTCACACCAAATGGAGACTATTGTGTTAATTATTTATCCTTCAAATGTTTTTTTCACAAAACTCATGGTTTTGAAAATTGGGGATATCACTAGGACACTCCCCAGTTTTAGCTGGGGAACATTCAGTCGTGTGATAGGTTTAGACCAATCACACATGAGTAAAAATATTTGATGGATTATAGTTTGTGATATATGTCAGGCTTTTAGTCAGGGTTTTAAAAAAACTTGGTATCCAAACTTTCTATAGTACTAAGGGTGTCACTCTAATGCTGGGATTTCAGGGCAAAATTAAAATATGTCAAACTCTTATACCAATATCAAAAGGGGTAGACCTGGGTGTCCTTATTATGGTGATGGCTGTATTGTAGATGACAATATTTTATGAATTCTGGTTTGGCTGAAAACTATTAGTTTTCTATTGTAGAGCTGCCCTAAGGAGAGTTTTGAATGTAGTATGTAAAGCCTCTGCTGCTTTGAGGGCAAATTTATCTTGCGATTTTCAAATTTCCCAAAACTAATTCTCAGTCTAGCAGTTCACGTAAAGTTTCTCTAAACTGTGTGTATCCAGTCAAGAATGCCTGTGTTGTAATCTGAACTTGTGAGGACCCCCACTTGTTTAATGTTAACTTGTTGGCACTCCTCTGTGGAGTCTCTGACTTCTTTGTGCCCCCCCCCCCTCCCCCACATACCGCAGATATGTGATTTGACTTATGTCAGACATCGTGTTTATCGTTGAGTCGAGTTTCATTGAGCCAGCCATCTTACAACAGCCTGGTTGCCCGCCAGGCCTTAAGTCTGATGTTGAGGAGTTTATAAAGCTGTTTATTTTACATTGTGGTATTAGGTTGTTCAGTAACTTGATATTAAAATTCCAATTGCGTCACCCAGGGAACTCGTTATCTCTGTAGTTATACACATGATAAATACTTGAACATTTGTCTTGATTTCCTCTTAACATAAGTTCAGATATATCAGAACTAGACCTATCTAAAACGCTTCTGTCTTCATGGAGTGATTTGGCTTCAATCACAAGAAATTTACAGTACCTCCAAATACTCAATGTAAGGTGAGTAAGACTGAATGAAGCATTTGTTATGCATTCCGATAGTAACTACATGTCGGTAACTTTGTTAAAATTTATGCCATGTCTGTTGTTTTTTGTTGGTCCTCTGCATTCTGCACAAACAGTGGTTTACGTCAGTGCAGACCTTAATGAAAGGCTATAAACTGTAATGTAAAGGTAAAGGGGTATTTGTGAGTTAATTATAAAAACAGTTATAGGGAACCATAAGGTCCAGATCACAGGATTCTTTGTTCAGTTGTATTTTGATATTATATCCTACATTGCATCCATAGTGAAAATGTTCTCAGATTACCACCTGCACCAGAACAGCTTCTGTCATCATTCAGTACAATATCAGTCCTGTTTTTGAACAGAATGCAACTTCATTGGCAAGAGGTAAGTATTTCTGCAATTTTCCATGTTAGGTGAGAAATACAGTACAATAGATGAATCATATGAAAGCTCAAGTAATCAAATTGAGCACTCCTATTAAAAGGTGAGTACAATTTTGAGATAATTTTCAAATATCAATGATGGTATAGCTCCTTATTTGCATCAAATATTATGTATACCAAACAATCTCACTTTTTTTCTCCACTCTAGGTAGAGGTTATTGTAAGTTTGATGCCGTCAGTTAAAGAACTTCATGTTTGTCACAACTGTTTAAATAATCTCAGGTAATGTGAAAATGCATAAAATTAGAGGAGCCTTTGCTGGCCTGAATTGGCATTGGTTCTTGAATGTTGCAGAAATGCAAAGCAAAACATCAAAGTTGCAATTTTGTGAAGGTTGATGGTAGAGGACTTTGCCATTAGTGGTAATAAGTTCAAAACTCCAGTTACACATAGGCTACAGTACATCATAGTACTGATACTAGATCAAGATCTCCACACTAGCACCATAATTATGTGACACAAGTGTACGATTGGACACTAGGAAGAGAATGTTCAATTTAACAATAGGGCTCAATTAAAGGATGCCATTTCTCTATAGAGGGAAAGATGGTCAGCTTTGTGAACTACAAGAACTCCAGAATATAGAACTTCTAAATTTGGAAGGGAACCAGCTGTCAGATTGGAAAGCAATTTTAAGACTTGGACATTTGCCAAGGTAGGTTAGAAACTCTTGAATGTAAAGATTAATCATTGGTACAAATGTGGCCTGTAGAAATGTGTTTAAAGTTTCTTCATTTATTTAGCTTTGCTACAAAATTTCTCTTTTTTCAGGCTCAAGTGTCTAATTTTAAATGACAATGGTATAACTGCTGTTGAATTAGGAAACAAAGTTCAAGGTTGGTATTACCCATAACTGATGTTTCAGACTGGACCAACACTTAAAATAACTGAGGAGAACAACAACAAATTTATTTGCCCTAAATATTACAAAGAGATAATACCAATATATAAACAATAAATAACTAGGAGTCTGGCTGCCTGAAATAACGAGAATGTACTGCGTTTGTAATTACATCTACAAATGGTTAGAAGTTCAAGTCTGCTTGGATAAGGACTTGGATAAGGTTGATGCTTAACATAGAATAAACCTCATTCCCCCTTTTGGACAGAATTATTCAAGAAAAATTGCTATCACTATGACTGTAACTAAAAGAGAAAAAGTAGTAATTACTCCATAAACTGTTAAATGGAAAAACTCACAATTTGAGTTTTTTGATCAGAATAAACACCATATATAGACTTCATTTTGTAAAAGTTGAAATAGTTCTTTTCGGGAGTAAAATCGTACATCACACACTTGTGTTCATGTGTCACGCATTTCTGTATTGTTATTTGTGTTGCTCTTTATTCAGTTACATTTTTTGTTTTGTTTGCTTGTTTGTTGTATTGGTGCATGAAGATGCCTCATTTGTTTCTGTTCAGATGGACAAGGAAGTGTTCCACTTTTCCAAGCTTTGGAATCTCTCTCGCTCAGTAACAACAAAATAAATGAGGTAAGAATAAATGTATATTTTGTTCCTTTCTGACTCATTGCTACAACAGGAAAGGGAAATTACAGAGTTATGAAAGGAATTTTACTCTCTGAGCCCTTTTCCCCACCCAAGAGATAAATGTGTTCTGGCAGATTGTTAGGGTAACCTGAGAGAATGCTGGGACTAAAAAAATAATATACAATATTTAGAGAGCAGACCACATCAGCCTTAGCTGGTTTGTTAATGCGGTTCCTCTCTACTCGATGAATTAGAATTTTGAGTTGTTGGTTTTTCTAGAGCAAGGAAAACCCTTGGAACAAGTCAGAAACCAACAACAAACTCAACCCACATTTGGTACTGGGCTGGAATCAAATCCAGGCCCTATTGATGGGAATCGAGTGCTCTCACCACTGCGCAATTTCTGCTCCCCAAATTAAAGCTAGCCAAGCCTAGTCCCCAAAATTAGGACTACAGTGGGCGACAAAAGTGTTGAGGCACTTTGATATTTTGGAGTACCTACAGTGTAAGGCGATTTCCCTCTTCAGCTCTAAGATACTACCCCGTCCACCCAAAACAATGTTGGATTTCCTGTTTCTAGAACTTGCCTCTTTCCTGTACAATATTGAAAAGGGGGAGGGGGTGGATTCAATGTAAACCAGATTTGCTTTACTTTTGTCGCACATTGTAGCATGCAATGGACTAGCGTCCATATCTCTGGCCACACCATGCAACAGAAAATGGAGTTACATGTAGCTGCAAGCAAAATAAATTTACTTTTATAATCATCATGTTATTTCAGATTCACAGTGTAAACGAGCTGAATCACCTTCCCTCATTGAATGCCCTACGCTTCAAAGGAAATCCTTTATTTAAGGGTAAGATTTGAAT
>Ga0126337_10000170_pt1 | contig 26979 bp, 12 predicted proteins | sample DipCmetagenome_FD_92527 | JGI IMG/M metagenome (GOLD analysis project Ga0126337, IMG submission 92527) | Coral microbial communities from La Bocana,Puerto Morelos, Mexico - Diploria C A metagenome | ecosystem: Host-associated > Invertebrates > Cnidaria > Coral | place: La Bocana,Puerto Morelos...
CGCCAAAATGTTGTTGTTGCTCAACAAAAGTTGAATGAGTATTCAACAAGTTGCAACAACGTTTCAACAAGTCGCAACAATGTTCAACATTAGTTGATCAACAAAAGTTGAACGATGTTGAACTGTGTATCATTGGCTTAATATAAAAGACTAGCAGTAACCAATAGTTAGGAAGTGCAGGTGGCCATGTTTGTTGCGAGATGGAATAGACATTGAGGATAGCATGGGAGAAGCGAGGGAGACACACGGGGCTGCGGTTCCTTGAACGCGGGAAAATACAATACACCTGTGATCAAGTTGTAATACAAGTTTGTGTTTCATAATCAACGAGAAAACATCTTTTGGTTAGAAAATAATGGATTTCCCACAGCTCCAGTGCGACCCACCATCAGATCTGAAATGTCTGAAGGAAAATCTCAACCAACGTTTCGTTTCGCTGCTGTCCAGCAAGTACGAATAGCGGGGTGTTGAGTGAAACAAAAGCAATCAAATAAAAATCCTAAAATGTCTCAAATTTGTCTTAATTTTTTTTGTAAGACCAGACTGTCTTTTTGTCAGGTCAAAACATGTCCTTGGCGTGACAAATGACCTGCTTATAGACAAAAATCATTTGTAGGCTTGTAATGGGAGGCTAAACTGCACATTTTCGGTAAGTGATTTGCAAATTTTATGATCCACAAATTAAATGTTTTTTCCCAGTTCTCTCAAGTAACCTTATGTTGGTATGGAGAGTATGACTGCAACTGCATAAATCAACAGCAGGAAATCCCGCGTGTGGATCACGATGTCTCAGGAAAACCACCCTGCAAAGCAACCTCCTGCGTGGACAGCTTTTCAGTATAAAAACTCAAAATAACATTCAGAGAAAGCTAGTTCCCTCTGAAAATTTTCGGGGTCAATTGAATAAAAAATTTGCGTAAATTGGAATTGGAAGTGGTAGTGACTTCAAAGCGTGACTAATTTGCACTTTCACGCTTTTCGCAAAAACATGTCAATGGCGCGGAAACTATTTCAAATGTATTAAACCACAGATGTAAAAAAATTATACATGGAAATACATTTCGTTTCGTTTTAGAGGTTTTAAAGTCCTTGAAAGAGACTGCATTCAGATAAACAAAACATGAGAATATTGGGTCGTGTATCCAATTTGCATAATGTTTGAGTCAGGCCATGTGAAGGTTTGGAGTAACCTTATATGTAATGCTAATCCAGGATTACAAATTTATCAAAGTTGATGATGTACATGTATAATGGTGACATTGACAAAAACATAACAAAAACATTAGACCAAAATTCAAGCTTATTGATTTTAACCCTGGATAACTGCAGCTATATCATTATTTAAAAAACTGAGGTCGGAATAACATGTAGAGCAAATACCTGTCTGTTTAAAGGTCTAAACAAACTTTCTCTCCAGGTTACTAGGGCAAGCTAAAAAAACAGAAAGAACACATCAAAAAGAGTTTAACCGATTTTGTCTCTACAGTATTACTATAGTCTTGTGAAAATAATGCTCATTTTCAAAGCAAAGGTGAGCTGAAAATCACTCATATGCTCAAGTTAAATGCAAAGTTTTCCAGAAATAAACTACCACAAGAAGAGCATATTGTCTGCAGCAAATAACAAACATCAAATGAGTGTAACATTTACAACATTCGTCGCAAGTGAGGGTTAGGTGCTTTGGGAAACAAACCCCACCTTTCCCTACAACCCCACCTCACAATGCAAGACTGCCCATATAACAGTCATTGCCCACAATATGCTCAAAAGGTTAACTATATTAGGTGCAGGTGTGCACACAATTCCCTCCCTACCCAGTCCTCTAGGCAGGACTAATTATTTATAATTTTTTGATTAATTAAACTAATTAATTAATTAACTGTTAAAGTTAACACCTTAGTACTTAATAAAGAATTTAATAACATAGTAGATGGCAGCCCCCTAAACCATCCCAATAATGCTATCTGTACTAAAAATGTGCTTAGGTTGTCTATCCAAAAAGATAGATAGAAAGGAGTAACTTAAAGCCATAATATGCTTGACAGAATATGTCATACCCAGCCAAAAAAAGCTTAATCCTGCAATGGGTGGTTTTTGGGGTGGAAAGATTCATTAAAGATTAATTATTAATTAATTAATTATTGGTGAGAACTTCCAGTATTAGAGTTTAAGAAATTCATTAACATCAACCTAAATCACAAAAAAGGATGACATATAAAGGAAACAGGCAACTTACTGAATAAATTTCATAGATGCCTTTTCTTCCTTCATCACACTCTCTTCGAACCCAGTGTCGGTTAAGATACGCACATACACCATTTAAAACTTTGCTGGAGAACCTATAATCCTCCCAGCGATGGGTGTAGAATTTTAGAACAGACTCATCCATAAGATCTGCACCATCCTATTATGTAAAACTAGTTTTAGAACTCACATCAAACATTTCATGGTGCAGTAACCTACACTGATATGTTTCACTTCAGTTGCAGTTTTACAAATGAATACAACAATTATACAGTAATCAAGCAAGGTTTTGAAGGTTTTGTTCAGATCCATGGATACTGTAACCTTCATTCTATAAGCCTTACATTAGCAACTCCCACAATTGAAAAATTTGTAGAAAAAGACTGATTTGAAATTTCTTCAATGATTGCCCTGAATGAAATAAAATTATTCCAGTTTTAAACTTTTCTTGTGGTTTGAGTACTTAACAATTATTCACCAAAAAAAAATAAATAAAAAATAACAATTATTCACCAATATTCATGAGCCTGAGGCGAACAATTGTTTTAGTATAATTACTCAGGTGATTATAGAATTTTTTTGTTGTAAGGCAGCGATTTCAGATGGTGACCGAAAGCCACTCGCACAGACAACATACTATAATACTCTTGTAATAACTCCCATCTTTTCTCCTGACTGAAACGTGAAACTTTGACAAACATTTATTCATCAATGTAAATTCGGTTTGTTGTTGAAACCATTCTGTTAAATAAATAGAGTGATTTACTCATGTATATAGACATAAGCAAAGTTTTCACGGGAATTTAAATGGTTTCTTTGCTACATTTAGCACAATTTTCCCATCTTATCTTTGAAGAGTGTCATTCCGAATTTAGCATTATATAGCATTTTCTTTTATAAAGTTAATTTCCTCTTCCGACACATCAACAAAACGAGGCAAGCCGCAAGGCAGCCATTTTGAAAAATTGTCCTTCCGCTACAATCACCTCACTGGAGGTGATTATAGCAGGCCAATGAGAGTGTGAGAATTTCTATAATCACTAAGTAATTATACTAAAAGTAATTATTTTATATATGGCTTTGTAGCCAATATAACACACACTCTGATTGACTAATTCTCGGGAATTATTCTCTTATAATGCCCATGGGTCAATTACAGCCAACAAAAACAAAGCAAAAAGCTATGCACTGGTAACTAATAAACCATCAATAAACCTCAGACATTAATTTTGGTCCTAAGCCAGCAAAAATTGATCTAGGGAGAACCAGGCTGAGTATTAGTAGAGGAGATATAGCGTCAGTTTTCATACAGAAAGTACTTAGAATAACAAGAACACACACATCATAATACAATATTACAGTATGTCAAACAGTTCACTCTGACCTTTTGCATGCCTGTGAGGTAACTCCTAAGGAACTCCTTGAGTCTTTTATACAATTCAAGACCAACAAACTGGGCTCCTGTGAAACAAAGTTTATCATACAGGCTGAGCAATTTTCTGTGATCTGTATTGACAACTTTAGACTGTAACCGGTGGTACATATGCACTTCTAGTAATAGTGTTCTGACAGAGAAATTCCCAAAAACGTTTGCAGGGGTGTGGTGTTAGGAAATAAAAACTCTAACCCTTGTACCAGACAATGTGGGTTTATGTGACATTGTGCTGCTCCAAATCTTCAAATGTACTACATCATACATACACTTTAACTAGTATAATGTTCTTTTTTACCTGTACCAATTAAGAATTTGTTTTTGTTTAGTGTGTATCTATCCAAAGAAGGAAAACCTTGGAAACAAGTTGTGCATCAATTGTAGAGCTATGGATACCTCCCAGAGTTTGGTGAGAATGAGAGTAGCATAAGAGTTGTTTGAGAAGTACTGGTAACCCACAGAAACTCTATTGTTCTAGGTACATTTGCATTTTAAATTTGTATTATGCAAATAAGAAAAGTAATGATGTCATAAATAGTTCCACCATTGTAACAGCTAACTGTAGAGTGCATGCTAAGTAATAATTTAGGGTTAGCTTAACTCTGAATTACCAACAATGACTTAATCAAAGTTTAGTTATGTATCAAACAAAATGTTTGACAATATGTATTCTTACATGTATCCTAATCAGTAATGTCACATGAAAAGAAAATGGCTGATGATGAAAGTGCTACACTTATTCTGTAATTGCAGTCATAAAATTCCAAAATCATAAAATTAGGTTGTAATAAACATTTTGTGTGCCAAGATAATAAAAAACAGTACTTTGCCTATTTATTATTAGAGAGTTATGCTTAACTGTTTAAGTGACATTTTGTCAAAGAACAAAACAGACTGACTTACCGCCCTGGTTTGGTGCCTTTTTCTGTTTGGGAACTCTAGATTGGGACTGTTGATGGACACTAGTGCAGTGATTGTAAACATGTCTGCCCTCAGTTAAGGAATTCAAATAGATAAATTACTTGTTATCAGGAAAACTGCACACTCAGAGCAAGACCATATAATGGTTAGTGTGATGCTGTCCAGGGGGCCCCTTTGCTATCATAGTGCCTCCCTCCTCCATGCTACTGAAACTGAAACTGAAACTATTCAGGAAGGTGTTAATTGAGTGAGAAAGAAATGGCACAGCAAAAGGGCCATAAAACACAAACTTTCTGCTAGTAATTATCCTCCTCAGCTCCTCAGCCCAACTAATATGTTTGAAAATTACACTTGCCAATTCTCAACTACCATGCTGATGCATTAACCATTGATTTCTTCCATTTCCAGGCTGGAAAAAATACTTTGTAATAGATGACAGGATAACAGAAGTAGTACACGCAGGCAGCAAGATTTGATATTAGTATGAAGTAGACAGCATATAATTCACAGTGTGCAGCAAAATTGCTGGCCAAAACAGAGCCCAGGAAAACAATGTTAAAGAAAGTCGTTACAGAATCAATAAAGAGCAAAAGATATTAATTCAGTCATAGGATTTTGTGAATAAGTAGAAAGTATGCTCCACTATAATAAAATTCAGATGTAATACCGGTATGTTTCCTGATTAACACCATTCATCACAAGGGGAAACTTAGTTGCACAAGTAGAGGCAGCTTAGATTCTTGAAAAATGAAAGGAATGAAGAAACACCCAACTGGTATAATGAAAAACACTAGGCAAGTTGCAATACAAGCACAATGCAATGGAAGCCTAAGTTGAAGAGAAAACTGTTGACTGTTGCTAATATTGGAAGCCAGCAACCAAACCTTCTGACTGCGTTCAGTGGTCAAGTGAACCCTGAAGGGCCACTAACCGCAGTAATACATACTGAGAAATACCTGGAAACCCCAACTGCCAAAAGATGCTTAAAATGCTAACCAATGACACCTACAAAAACTCCACAAAATGCTCACAAAGGCCAACAAATGCTTCTTGCCTTGCATGATAAATTATGAAAAATTATATTTGCCTATAATTTAGGAGTAAACTGGTTGATATTGTCCAAATTACTATGAATAAGCATTGAGAAGTAACTTTGTCTTATTTGATAATAATAATAATAATAATAATAATAATAATAATAATAATAATAATAATAATAATAATAATAATAATCCTTTATTTAACCACGATCTGTTTTAAAGCAAATACATGCTTGAGGGGTCATGGGCACTTTCCAAGCTAGAATTGGAATTTGGAAATGTTGGTTTTTGAGGAGGGGAAAACTGGAGTATCCGGAGAAAAACCTCTCGGAGCAGAGAAGAGAACCAACAACAAACTCAACCCACATATGACGCCGGGTCCGGGAATCAAACCCGGGACACATTGGTGGGAGGTGAGCGCTCTCACCACTGCGCCATCCCTGCTCCCCATATGATATACATGTGTAACAGCAATGTTACTGGCAAATGGATAAAAGTCATAATTATGAATATTATCTGTCTTTCTGGGAGGTGAAGTGTTGTCATGGTTAGTGTGATGCTGGCCAGGGGGGCCCTTTGCTATCATAGTGCCTCCCTCCTCCCTGCTACTGAAACTGAAACTGAAACTATTCAGGAAGGTGTTACTTGAGTGAGAAAGAAATGGCACAGCAAAAGGGCCATAAAACACAAACTTTCTGCTAGTAATTATGCTACAGAACAGAAGTACAAGAACACTTTGTGCCACAATTCCTTGGTTGAATGTGCCGAGAACACAGCTACTGAAGCGACATGACACACAAATAGTATGCATGCACTTAGACACATTTTGAATTTGTAAGTTACCCATAAAATTAACATGTGCACAAGTTACATGTACACTGGCTTGGTCAATTAACTATTCTTGTCTTGAGAAAGCATTCTCCTTATACCTTACAAACAGATTGGTTTGAAAAGTCAAACTGGGTTGTTGAAAAAAAGCAAATGGAATGAAAATGGCTAGTGTTAATTATAGATTAATCATCTATAAATTGGCTGCCTAGCTCCACTTGCCCTTGCAGTTATTCCAGGTTTCCCTAGCCATACATAGTTTACTATTTATTAACACTGCTTGTGTCTACCGAAACCATTTAGCTGAGTGTGCTTCATTACTTAACCAACAAATTGTATCTAAAATGTCCTATATAGCTGAACAGTTGAATTAAACAGCATTAGCAGTGATTCTTTATATATTGTGAATTCAACAAATTGCCAAGCTACAGATTGTTTTTGAGTCTGAGTTCTATATGTTAAGACCTCACTAGCATTATCTGCTGGTCTGGAATAAAATGTATTCAGCTATTTAAAGACACATTATTTCATCAGATAATCAATTTGTAGTTTGAATTACTGCTACTTACAAGAGGAATTAATTTGACCAATTTCATTTATCACCCTGTACACAAGCAGATAGGATGACTCTCTTTAGGGTCCCTTTGAGGAGAGTTATCCATCCTTAACTTGCAAAAACAAGACAAAGCTGGATATGAATTGCAAGACAGAGCTGGGTAACCTATGCTACAGGGTCACCCTCCCAACCCCTTGGCTCACTTGGGCTTCTACCTTCCTGGATCATGAAATTGTTCCATTCCCAGGGAACAGTAGTCCACCAACCCAAAAACGTCCTTGTAAACTCACAGAGTTTAAATGAAAGTGTGAAAAGCATATATTTTTTTTAACAACCTGAATGACTCAGCTCTTTTGCTTTCCAGAGTCCTGGGACCAATAATGAAAGTTCTCGTGAGAGCTGCAAACGGAAGACGTAAGCTCCACTACCTAGGCACCTGACTTCAAGAACTAAACTTTATCCAGTCTGGGGAATATGGGCATATGGGCATAAAACTAAACAACCATCTTTATAAATCAATTTAGTATTTGTCTAACACCTTTGTAATGCAATTTCTCACGGAAAGGATACGTATAAAGTTCCATATATCTTGGTTTGGACATACTCTGTTGTTTATAAACGTGCTGTATTCCTTCTCTAAGGTCATCCCAGATTTCATCTAAAGTAATTTGACGTAATCCATGAGGATTTTGCGTCCTAGAAGCCATCGTGTTCATAATTACAGCGTCCACAAAATCAAGCTATTCTCGGACGGGCTTCTTGGGATGGACGTTTTGCTTTCCTGTGACTCAAAGGAAAGCGTAACAGTTCGTCTAATCAATAAACCTTTCTTCCAAGAGATGATAGTACTAGTTAGTACCTTACCACCTTCATCCTAAACGTGAAGAATTTGCAGTTTGACAACTTAGACGGATACATGCAGCCACCAACACAAAATGAATCGTTGAAACAAACACTTCTCTCTTGGCTTCAACGAAGTGAATTACGACAAAATCTTCTCCAGAAGAGATTCCATTCCCTTATTTAAAGTTTTTCCTTCAAAAAGAGTCCGTTGGTCGAAGGAAATGTCATCTTTTTACCACTTTTCTTTTTGATACACAAAATTCAGGCACGTAAAGTAAGATGGCTGCGAGTCTGTGACGTCACAAACACGAAGCCTGCATTGCATGCTCGCCCGCGCCTTTCAAAAACTCGATACTCATCACAGTGCCATGCGGTGTGAACGGAAAAGGAAACTTTTAAAATTTGAAACGACAAATCAAATATTCATGATACAGCCAGCTGTTATCTTGCATTGTTCATTCCTACCAAACAAAAGGTACCTATATGCCAGAGCCTTAATTATTGAATGTTTATGCAATAATGCAAGGACTGCACACGAAAATGCCTGTATACGAAGGATCTGTGAAAAATTGATAAGCCAAAAATAGAAACATAACAAGTGAAGCAAGGCTGATAACTAAGTAGAAAGCTAAACGGGACAACGACATGATAGAGTTTATCACCGCTTCCGGTTCAGGTCCTTATCAAAACCAAAGGAGTGATGTATTAGCCCGAACCATGAGAAGATCAATGTTGCTAACCTTGATCTTCTCTTGCCAAAATATCTTTCAGTCTCACCCACAACTCTCCGTCCTCCAACCAACCCGCCTTTTTTGTCCAGTCCCTGAACTCTTAGGTACGGGGGTCAATCACCTGGGTCCAGCCCTTAAAGAGCCCGTGGAAGGGAGAGTGTACCCGTCTTTCCCCCTAGTCTGAATAAAATCGCGCGAGGAAAAATGGCTAGGAGCTCGAGGGCAAGAAGCACGAAAAAGGAGGACTAAGAAAAACTGAAATGATATGTGCGATTTCCTGATTGATTTTGATTGACAATAATGACACGTGTATAGGCCAGCTTTCAGTTCGGATATTTTAGATTCGAAGATACGTGCATGTTTTGCTGATAGGTCTCGCTTATCCGTAATATGTTATATTCTGACCTGTTTTATCCGTTACTGACCTGTCGACCGTGAAACAATCCTCATAGACATCGTCAAAGAAGTAGGTTTTCTGTGCTGTAATTCTAGCTAATTGTTTTACTCGTATGTTTATATGTACCAATGGATTCTGTACAATTTCTCAAATGTATTTCGTCGAATAATAATATGCAGGAATAAATTATACGATTTGCGTAACTTATGTTAGAGTCGTGTGTTAATTTAAAGACACTTTGCCGGTTGAGATGTATGATGTATCTTTTCGTCACGTAATGCGTCTAAAGGAGTGTTGCGCTACGTTGTGTCAAAGCAAGACCACGTGCAACTGAAAACCTTTCGTAAGAAAATTAGTTTGATAAAAAAAACTGTTTTTAAGCGTCAAATGTATTTAACACTGTTGTATTAATGGGGGACACTGTAAATAAATAGACAAATATGTCAAATATGATTTGCATGAAATTAACTTGTATGCGGGACACATCAGTTCAAGTTCATATAAATTGTTTCGTACTGAGACTTGTTTCAACTCAAAGGTAAAATGCCCTGTTCAATTCCCTTGGGCACAAAAGAATGGAAGGTTACCATTGTGCGATTGTAAAACCTCAGAATTGTTCAATGAATACTCGCGTTAAACAGTTTCAAGTTTCAAACAACAATTCTATTCTTACGCGTGTTTGCTAAAGCGTGCAACTTCAACTTTTAAATGCTTCAGTTTGTAAATATCCATTTAGGTGCAGTGACCACAAAACTTAGTTTAACATCAGTTGCGGTTTACAGTTGATCTAAATGGAATCAACGGTGGAGAGAGCATTCTTTGCATGGCATACTTCTTAATACACAAGACGAAATTAAAATGGTTGATTCCTTGCAAGCTTAAAAACATCTTCCCCAATACAATGTAGAGCAACTTCCTCTGACATCGTTGGCGTGTTAGTCTCCATGAAATCTCAGTTCCTATGCATTAATTAATTTATTCTTAGTCACACATGTACACTTATAATCGAAGATCTGGGATTTAAGCTTCACCAACTCATCTTTAAGCCATCCTGTATCACGATCAGAGCCTGCAGTCAGTGGCTGAATGTACTCTCCATGCTAACAAATAGACAATTTTTAATGAATCAAATTTTAAACAGTGTTTATAGGTGTGTTTAATATAAAACGATAAAAGCAAGGTAGTGTTCATAACAAAACAGGACGATGTTTTTTTTTTAGTCCAAGACTTCCTTACGGTAATCACGTGTCACATCTCTAACCTTGGCGGTCTCCGTCACACGAACAAGTTGGGCGTAGTGTGGTTTAGATTTGTCATAACTAATGCGGATTAGTATGGCGTCAAAGGATGCTATTCTGAATGTATCAGATGTCACATTAATGATAAGCCAAAAATACAAAGTGCTTGATTACAACTGTGCGGCTGGCAGCTTCCGTGCTTAACACCAGGCGGGCGAATTAAACTACACTTAAAACTCTCTGGAGAAAAAAAACTTGATCGCATTTTTTTTGCTAACCACAATGAGAAATGACCAGTTTTCTCACATGCCTCTAATCGGAAGTGTTTGATGTGATCACATTGTTACTTAATTTAGTAAGACCGCTGGGAATTAGACCTAAAATTAGTTGGTTACCTAAGCCGACTTTAACAGGAGATATTTAAAAATATCGTTTCGGTTTCATAGTCCGTGATGCCTGGTTAGCAATTCTCGAGACCTCAAAATATTTTCTTCTTCTAACGCATAAGTTCTTTCGCCCTTTTGTTAGCAAAGGATGTGTCTCTTTATATACAGTATATCTTGATCCTTGATCAGTAAATTGAGTGTTTCTCGGCGAACGGTAAGTCATATAGTAGCTTATAGTAGAGAACGCAACAAGCCGAAGACCTCAAACAGAAATAACTACGTTAGTAACTATTCAGTTCAGTGTTCTATTTTTAGTGGTAATAAGGTGTAATCGACCACTCCGACTTCCTTTTTTTCCACTTTCCTTTGACTGAAGACCGGTGCAAACCGACTTTTTTTAACCCCTCCTCGAGACATTCTAGTAACCACGCCGAGTTATTCTGATCGTACATTGCCAATTCTATTTCTGTGTTTAAGTTTATCTAAAACCATAACGTATATAAAGAGTAGAACAAACGAAAGTCAGGTCTAAATAAAACGTTTTTTCAAGCTCAACGGCCGGTTACTGCAGCTAATCGGAGTAAGTATTAGCTCTTGTGATATAGAGGCTAATTCTTGTTTACTAGACGCGTGTTTCACATTTTTACCATGTGATTTCTTGAACATACAAACTATTAAGGGGCGGCGTGCTAAAATTAACGGAAAAAGTCATCGTCTGAACACAATACCAGCCACTATGAATATCAGTTACGTTCTATATTCAAACTGCGAACATGGTTTGATATGTCTGAAATGACAAAACCCTTTTGTTTTGAGGCTTCGTGTAATAGGACCTTAGTCTATCGAGCGAGTTCTCATGCTATGTCCGAAATCAGAAGCATATCACCTAGGTGATATCTTCTGCCGAAATATGACGTAGTTTTTTACAACTATTTAGGTCTCACAAGAAAACATATCACGAAAATGTATATATAGAAAACAAACCTGTAAGGCAGTATAGTATAAAGTACGTCACAATTTGTACTAATTCTCGGAATAAATTCTCGAAATCGACAGCCGCAGTTAAAATGAGTAGAATCAGGTTTATTTCTAGAACCAGTTATCAGTTTCGAATACTTGAACTTAAGCCAGATAAATGTTACGAATAATAAAGTATTGATTGTGAAGCAATAAAGCACTTTTTGCGTGTTTACATGGTCTCATCTAAAGACAGGGGCGTTCGGAGAATTTCAAACACATTTATGCAAACCCGACACGCAGTCGAGAGTTAACATAGCTTTCGAGAATTCTCCCAAACCCCCAAGTGTCTCTATGGAAACACGGAAAAAGTGCTCTATTACTTAACAACCGTATCTACACACTCTCAGGTAGACAAACCTATCGACCAATGAACGCGCGCGTAGTATCTCAGTCATGTTATAAAAAATAAAACATCCGTTTAGAAAGCGGAAAGTCAAGGAGACGGTGGAGGAAGAACCCGTCCCACATTTCAACTTGAAAGAGCTATCAGTTTCTAAAGAGAATTTCGGCCGGACTGCATTAGGGAGCAGGTACGACAGTTAGCTATTCATTATCTTGCAGTCGATGAAGGTAAATTAAGCGTGGTAGCGACCCAGTGAAGGTAATTCTGTCATATGACTTAGGGACACACTCATTCGTATGAAACAAGGAATTTGGCTCACAACCCCCAAACATAAGCCTCTGTTTATTTTTATCTGTTTACTTCAATATTTGGCGTGTCTCCTAAATTAGCACAGATTGCCGCTCACTATTCCAACCACAGTGCGCTATGATGATATGGTCCTACAACATGAAATAGTCCATTTCGGTGGGAGTACTCCCTTATATGAGCTGTATAGGTAACTGCGGCTCCAAAGGATATGGTTTTTCAACGGTTTTGGCCATAAATAAGGTATCGAGTTTGGCCATTTTTGTGTTAAATAAGATATGTTCTTTTGCATTCTAGTACATTCTAGAAACTACTTTTTCATTATTATCGTCTAGGCTAGACTAGGTCATAAAAAGGGTATCGAATTTTTTCAGGTCATAAATAGGGAAGCGACAATCGAAAGAATATTCGTAGGAGTAAGGTTTTGAGAAGCAGCCGCACACCCTCACCCTATTTTTCTGGCAGTACCACGACAAACCTGTTCCAAACAGTCCAGAGAGGTAATTGATAATTGGTTACAGAACGGAGTTTCCGAAAACGTTTTTGACAACTTTTCCTTTCCTCTCCAAATCTATTTTTGCCAAAACTTGAAACTTGAAACTCAGCCTGAAACAATTAATTCCACTTTGGACTTATTTAATTACCATATAAAACTTCTCTAAAAAAGAACCATCAAAGTGAATTTTGTTTTCCGATTATTTAACGTGTCTATATTCAAACAGCGAACATGGTTTGATATGTCTGAGATGACAAAACCCTTTTGTTTTGAGGCTTCGTGTAGTGGAACTTAAGTGTATCGAGCGAGACACTCGTCCTGTTCTCATGCTATGTCCGAAATATGACGTAGGTTTTTACAATTCTCTTAGTGATAGACTTGGGTCTCACAAGAAAACATAGCAAGAAAATGTATATATAGAAAACAAACCTGGAAGGCAGTATCACGGTATAAAGGTTGTAGTAAAATTTAAGTGCGTCACAATTTGTACTAATTTGCGGAATAAATTATCGAAATTGACAGTTGCAATTGAAATGAGTAGAATCAGGTCTATTTCTAGAACCAGTCATAAGTTTCGAATACTTGAACTTAAGCCAGAAAAATTGAACGCATAATTAAGTTTTGATTCAGAGGCAATAAAGCATTTTTTCCCTGCTTCCATGACCTCATCTAAAGACAGGGGGGTTCGGAGAATTCTGAACACATTTATGCAAACCCGATACGCAGTCGGGAGTTAACATAGCTTTCGAGAATTCTCCCAAACCCCCAAGTGTCTCTATGCAAACACGGAAAAAGTTCCCTATTACGTAACAACCGTATCTACACACTCTCGGTAAACAAACCTATCGACCAATGAACGCGCGCGTAGTATCTCAGTCATGTTATAAAAACATCCGTTTGGAAAGCGGAAAGTCAAGGAGACGGCGGAGGAAGAACCCGTCCCACATTTCAGCTTGAAAGAGCTATCAGTTTCTAAAGAGAATTTCGGCCGGACTGCGTCAGGAAGCAGGTACGACAGTTAGCTATTCATTATCTTGCAAATTAAACGTGGTAGCGGAGCCAGCTTCTAGAAGCCATTTTCTTGTTATTATCGACTGGGCTGGACTAGGTCATAAAAAGGGTATCGAATGTTTATTCAGGTCATAGGTAGGGGAGCGAAAATCGCAGAATAATCGTAGGATTAAAGCTTTAAGAAGCGGCCGCACCCTAACCCTATTTTACTGGCGGTACCCGTCAAATCTGCTCCAAACAGAGCAGAGAGGAAATTGATAATTAGTACACGGAACGGAGTTTCTGAACACGTTTTTGACAACTTTTCCTTTCCTCTCCAAATCTATTTTTGCCAAAACTTGAAACTTGAAACTCAGCCTGAAACAATTAATTCAACTTTTGACTTGTTCAATGAACAGGTAAAAGGTCTCTAAAAAACGGAACATCAAAGCGAATTTGGTTTTTCGCTTATTTAACGCATCCCTAAGTTGTATGACCCAAATTGCTAAAAAAATGTTCTTCGATTTGCCAGTTTCAATTTTAGTGAAAAGTTACACAACAGTTTCGAAATAGTATTAAAAGGATATGGAGTTATCACTGAGAAAGAAAAAAAAATTGGAATTCAAAAATTCAGAGAGGTTTTTTTGTTTATATGTCTAACTAGGTACTGTCCAAATTTGAGGGCAATCGAACAAATTCCCTTTTACTTGTAGTTTCCAAATTAGAACAAAAGATAATTCGCACGCTCCACTTTAAAGATTCGACAATAATTCTAAAAATAGTTTGTTAGCCAGCTCTACTAGGTTTAATTTGATATAGGGTTTAGGTATCTACAATTGTAACTGGACGCGCTTCGTCACTTGGACGAGGGACATCTTTTAAGGTGCTGTTAAGGTATACTGTATATATTATACAATACAAAACGTTTCTTTTAGTCAAAAAGCAGCATTTTATCGACACTAAGACAGCGGGGTGTTGTAAATAAGTTAGGGACGAGTTAGTTTGACCTGCGAGGACTAAGTCGTGTCATGATTGACACTTGAAAAACACGTGTATAAAAAAAATGCTAGGATCGGAAGAGAATCGGAAGGAGCGGAAAAAGGTCTTTGTCCAGTTCTGTGCGGAAAATATCTATCGGAATTATCTCTACATTGTCATATCTCGGAATCAGTCAAGGAACAATAAAGAGTGTGGATCGATACAACACGGGGTTTTTCTCTGTGTGAATGGGTTATCTCTTGACTAGTCAGAACGGAAAGGCCACTTGTACTTTACAGATATCTGAGAAGCTAACATACGATATGCAATGTTTTTAAGTTGATAAACCGCACCTCAATACGTATTACACGGCTTTATATAAAGCCGGTATTTCAAGTTAGACGAGTATTCTCGAAAAACGTCTTGTCGACCACAACTTTGCATTGAACTTTGTACACGGCCACTTGACACGTAATTCGCAATGTACTGGCAGATCCTGCCCACTGCCGAACGAACAATGCAAGAACAATATTGAGAATATTCTGCTTTACGTTTTGCTTCGAAAAATAAAACTCTAAAATCAACCAATTGTAAACAATGGTGGAATATGGCTTGGTCGTTGAACAACTCAAACATCTCAGAAGATATTTTGATTTTGTCGTCATTCGGATCAAAATAATGCAGTTTATGTTGTTTAGGCATTTCCACTTCTACTTTGAGTTGTTATTCGTTTTGTTTCCTTTTTTCATTATCAGCTGAAAAATAAAAATAAAATTGGTGGCTCCCGTGATGTGTTTTGTGGTTTAAGTTTCCTTGTGCACGTGCCTTTCAACACTGACTCCTCGCTTAATCAGTGACATCATTAGCAGCATTATGTACATGGACTGATCCTCTGCAAGCAATCCTTACCTACATTTATTGTCGGGTGAATTTTTTGTTAACACGTTTTATATCCTTTAATCTTGCCAGGCATAGAGGCAAGTCAAATACGCACTTACATATTCTGTCCATGCACGTACCGGGCAGCTTAATCCAGTTAAAACACTGAATGACTCGGGGAATGAATACCACGTCTCATGAAATGTTTATTAGTTTGTTTTGGAATACACACTGTGAATCAATTATTATCGGCTTTATGTTAATGACATTTATCACGTGTATTGAGATCAGTGCTCCCTTTTCACTCGAAGTTACAGCGAACAATTTTGATATTCAAGAGTGACCTTACACTAGTTTTTTGGGCTCCAGACATAAAACAACGAAAAAGGAGAAGTGTCTATGAAACAATAGATATAGATTACAAAAGAAGCCGGGAGTCTGATTTTATCTCACGCGAAATTTCTCAATTGCTTTATAATGACTGCTTGCATGACAGATGCAGGTCTGCACACCGTGCTCCGCGTATCAGTCGGATCTGACAGATCTAACATACTACGCCGAGAAATTAGAAAGTCCTTGAACTGAAGAGTAGAAGACAATGCCAACTGCCCATTGTTGGATTAGTTGTGTCTTTAGGAGGCGAGAGGACACAGTGTTGAAAAGCCCAGCTGTTGACTTTGTTTTTGTCAAGTTAGAAGGAACAGTATTGTCGTTATATAGACCCACATTAATGACGCAAAACTAAAAATTCCAGACTAGAATAGCTCTTCTAGTTTTCTAATTGACAGTTGTCTTGTTGTTTATTGTAAAAAGACACCTTGTTTTAATGTCAGTGTAAGCCACGCGCTCAAGGGCGCTAAGCTGCAAGATAAGTCGTATGAAGTCTTTGTTTACTATAAGAAAATAATTATTGTGATCACGGGTTGATGGAATGACCCATAGCAGCAAACCGGAAATTACAGTGATTAGCAGTTTAACTGAAAAAGCATCTCCTGTCGTCGTCCTCACAATGGGATCGATGACATATCAATCATTCAAAGAGCTCAGTTACACAACTATTGACAGTTGATGATGTACAAGTAATCTCAAAAGACCCTCGCGATCTCTTTACTGTTCATTTGTGTTCTTCATTTCACAGCTCAACACGGCTTGAGTATCAGCCAGGATGTCTCGCTCAAGCTCGCTAGTTGCTGTGTTTCTACTTGCTGTTATCCCGTGTTTGGTGTTCTCCGCAGAGATTCCAAATCTTCAACCAGGCGATAAAGCTCCCTCATTTGTTCTACAAGCAAAAGACGTCAAAATCAGAAGCAATGACGTTCTTCTCAAGTACAGGACAGGCAACGATTCCAACCTTCAGGAACCCATCGTGTTCCTTGCTTTCACCAATCGTTCAGGATTCCTAGAACGCCTTCTGTCCAATCCAGATTGCTTCAAAGAGCTTTTGGATAACTCCCCTGACAACACAAACTACGTGTTCCTTTTTTATGCGGAGTCCTCATCTACCGTCAGAGAAGCCGCCAGAGGGCTAGCACAGAAGTTCGATTCAGCCATGCAGGCCTATTACAGGTAAGTCATCAACCAAAGCCGCTCCCTAAGTCTTTAGGCAAGTGTTTTTACTTTTAAAGCTGTGACTTAATAATCATGTGCTTGCATTTGTAAGTTAAGAGTAAGAGTATTTCGAGTCCTTGACACTTTTTTAAAGTCTCGAAACATCCCCTAGAAAATGAGTATGAAGAAACAATTAGGCGTGACAAGGCGGGCTTCTTCATGGAAAATGACAGATGAACTGACCAGTCAGTCCAGGGAAAATATTAACTCTATTTAAACAAATTGCTACAGCGTCGCACAAAGCGGACAGTGCATAAATGCTTCCAAGCAGCGCGGTTCGTTCCCGCCGGCCTTGCCCCTATCCGGCTTCGTCCTCCGGAAACCAAAGATTTTAGTTCGTTTAACCCAGCGGAAATACCTTTTAACACACTACTCAACTTAAACAGCTAATCAGCAAAAATCCTGGAGGACTGCTGTACTTTGAGTATCTTAACTCAACTCGCAGCGCTAAACATTGGTGAAATTCTGCGTCATAAAATCAGTGATTAACTGCAACATAACACTCATGTTGTTGCGTTATGGAGTAGATTTAACCTTTGATAAGATTTGTTATAAATTGTTATTTTCGCAACTGCTGTCGTTATTAGTTGTGTATGTCGCAATCACTGAGATGTATGCCTATGACCCTGAATGTATGATGTGAACTGACATTTCAAGTACATTCGGTGAATTCTTTGAACGAAACATGCTCCAAATCAGTGGCCTTTCAAAACAATTCTGGCACTGAGCCAGGTGAACATAGCTTCCATGTTTTTAATGAAATATCGTATCAAAATATCATAGGCAACATTATTAAAGTGTTTGATAGATTTGTACAAAATGTTTTATCTAGTGGACGTCGAGAATCAAACGCGGAAGACAGGTGCTTAGTTATGTTGAAAGCCAAAGCAGGTCTTTATATTAATCTTATTCACTGATTGCATGCCGGCTTTAACAGGTTATTTGCGGTGTTTAAAAATAACTTGTTAGTTCCTTTTTTTAAAAAAAAAAGAGTTTTTTTTTTAAAAAAACGGTAAAGCTTTGAGTCCGAAGTTCAGAATACTAATTTTCTTTACATGTTATACATAATACAATCGTTTTTAATGGCAACTCCAAGGTTTTTGGTAAATGAAGACACTATCCCCTGGCTTACGACAATCTTTACTGAAGTTGTGATCATGATTATAACCATATTTTTTTCTAGATCTCGATCGGATTTCAAAATGTATGGTCGTTTGCGTAGATTCGTATTTGGGCCAAAACCTTTCAATCAAGAGTTCTCTCTCAGCTGGATTTCACGGATGTACTTCGCAACATTTCCCGTGTCTACCCTAGGGAACTGGATCCCACGGGTATTATCTCAGTGGTACTGCTCCGGTCATGGGTGTGGCTTTGATCAGATCGTCATTGAAAATGCTCAAGGTAAACCTGACGCAAGAAATCATTGAGATGTAATGGGAGGAGACAGTCTCTTTTGCCTAAGCCATTTTTCGATGTTTTGTTAACCAAACCTCGTGTACATAATTGTCTCTAACAGGAGAATAAATTAAAGTTGTAGCTCAAGAGCCTTTTTTGACACACCCAAAATCATAACTCTGAGTAACGTTCACTTTCTAGGCTAAAACTTTTGAATGTGTGCTTAACTCGTGAACAGAATAAGTCGAATAATCATCAAAATGGGTATCTTATCTTAACGGTGGTATCGCGTTTATCATTGCTTTTTAACTTGATTTCAGGTGGTATTCTTCTTGTGTCGAAGCGTTTAGATGCACGTTATGATTGGCTGCCATCACCAAGCACGGCACTGGCCAAGTATGGTCATCTGTTGGTGAGGTTTGTGGGTGACGCTTGTGATGGAAACATGTCTACGAATGTCAAAGATGATTATCTCGCCCTTGTTTCAATGGAAGGCGCAAAATGTTCATATTTTACAAAGGTCAGTTGGTTCTCCTGTATATTTTATCAAATTCAGATGTTTTGTCACTCATCTGATATCACACGCTCCTTGTAGGTTCAAAACTGCGAGAAAAATGGCGCCCGTGGAGTTTTGGTGTATGCTGCTGCGTCCCAAGCTTTGGTAGACATGAATTGTAACGGTACAGAGTGCAACACACAGCTCAATATTCCGGCTTCCATGATTCCACACGACGTCGGAATACAATTGAAAAATGTGACAAATTCCTACGTCCGTTTCCAGACAACACCCTCGGACACTTTCACATTTGGAATCGATGGAGAAGGGAAGGTAGAAGAAACTGGCTGGTTTTTGTATCCTTCCATGCGCTTTTTGGCATATCAAGCCCAATGGTAAGCTGTAGGCTTTTGAACTAAAACATTCTGAGCGTGGCATAGTCATTATTTTAACTTGCTATGTTATGCGAGTCCGTTATGTCCAAACAGATTCGATCCGCGCTGAAGTATTTATTTAACTTAACTTCATCTATGTAAATTTACAGGTCTTAACTCTTTTGAAGCCGCTCTTTTTATTCATTCCTTGATAATATGGGCATGAAGTCGCTGAAACGTCGGAACATTATATCGCTAGTTCTTACTTGCCTGTGTACTTCAAAAGCATTAACTCTTTGAAACAAATAATAGTGCTGTCATATTTCAAAAGGAAATAAAAAATCCTTTCGAGTTATTGCCTGGCTAATAACGAAACGAAATCGGTTTTACATTTTGACAGCGCGGTTTAGAAAATTTCGGTGACTCTATTTTTTTAACGGTGATGCCAATGTAGAGGTTAGTCGGAAGTCGTTAAGATTGAGCTGACTTGGGTGTTATGTTTGACTTGCGATAAACGAGTGTTTTCTTTGTATCTTATAATGTAGGTTTAACTACAAAACGCAGTTGTTAAAGAACCTGACGACAGGCGATGCTGTAGTCATCAATGTGTTTAATCGCACCGTAATGCAGGGAGAGAGGGGAATCTCCGCTACAGTTGATCTGCCGTCCATTTATGGTGAGATTGTCCCTTACCACAATATTCAATTGGCATATGAAGCAACGCATGTTAGCGAACCAGATTCCACTCACAGTGAACACGTACTCATTCTTCTGTAGCAGAAAAACAATAGAGCTGTTTCTACTCCCTCTTCTTTTCTCTCCTTAGACCTCCAGCGGTATGAACACGTGGAACTGGACTTCTCTTTGTCCTGTCCAGGCTCCAGAGACGAGACCTGCGCACATTGGGATCACGTGATACAGTTGTACGTTTGTTGCAACGCTTCCAGTGAGCTTTGTGACGTGGAACTAGGTAGATGGATAACGCCTTTCAGACGGCAAGTATTCCACAACCTAACACGTGACAAAAACACTTAATGAAAAATTAGTAACTCAGCAACTGAAGTGGGAATCAGGACTAAGAGTTGTATAAATTTGTGATCAAGAAAGTTTCAAGTGATAGATCGAAAGGGAAATGAAACAGTTTGTACATTTTAATACCAAATTGAAAATGTCTTTTTTTTCTCACAGACGCATCGGCCACTGGTTGACCCCAGTGAAACCGCTGATCCCACTGCTACAATCTGCAGACCCCGATTCCACAAACAAATGTAACTTTACCATGAAAACAGTTCCTTGGGCGATGGCCTGGGTTCCATCACTTAACATCAGACTTGTTAACAAAATACAAGGTAATGACCGTCTGCAAAAAGCCAGCCATCAATCAATAAATCAATTAAACAATCCATTCATCCATGCTTCCATCGCTCAATCAGTTTATTAGTGTCAAAATGACAGACAGTATTTATTGCCGAGTAGGTCCGCAAGCTCAGGGGAAATCGAGGGACGAGATTATTGAGGGATGAGTTTTCCCTCCATAACTGAACTCTTGACATGACATGAAGTAAGGAGTTATAAGTTAATGTTGTTTTTTATCTGCATGCTGTAGAACACATTTCATGAAGACCTCTTTGTGTGGAAGACAACAACAAAAGAAACCACTTTCTAACAATCCGACTGGCTCAATGTTGAAATAACTTAATTTATGTTTGGCTTTTTCCACACATAATAGATAATTGCCGTAACAGGTGGAATATTTTTAGTTAATAAAACCGTCGAGTTTCCGTTGATTCCATTCAAATCCTCGCTCATAGGAGTAATCTTCTCCCCTTGGCTCTTTGCAGTGTTAAAGAAATACAAGACATTTCATGCAATGGACAAGGCTCTAGTTCCGTTCAAACTTTTGCCACTCTTCAGAGGAGGAACGTTTGATAAGGACTACAACAGCAAGTACTCGCCCGTTCATTTCATTCCTCCAGGTGAATGTGAGAAAGTCAAACTTGTTGCCACAATAACAGGCCACGGAAGTGACAATAACGACTGTGCAGAATTCTGCGTCACTTCGCACCACTTCGTAGTCAACAACAAGCAGAATTTCATCCGCGTGTTTAAAAATGCAGGCACCGCTTTGGGCTGCGCCGATCGCGTTCCCGAGGGAGTGGTACCTAACGAGCATGGCACATGGCTGTATGGGAGGGACGGGTGGTGTGATGGACAGGAGGTAATCCCGTGGGTGGTGGACATAACTGGCGCGGTTAGTAAGGCTTCTAACAATACAATAGACTATTTTGGTTGGTTCAACAACACAGACCCCAACCCCACCCGTGACCCCGGACAGATTATCATGTATTCTTACTTAGTGTACTACAAGAGGCTTACACCATGAATAAAAGACAGAAAGTATTGTGTTCCTGGTTGCGGGTTAAGGGAATACCGTGAATAGACTCAAAGGTTTAAGTTATTTTTATTGTAGACATAACCCAGTGTTTTGCCCACAAAGAATTCCATCTAGTCAAAATCGCTATTTTCGTGAAGATTTTATTCAGTTAAGTTCTTTTGTTTAGATTCGTTTAAAATTTGCAAATACATGTCAAAATGTATTTTTAAAAATACAAGGTCGATATTGGTCGTTTCCTTTGGTACAAATGTAGTGTGGTGATTGCAACGGTGTGGCGAAAATTTTTACCCGCGAGATATATACCTTATGGTATACGTAGGCTTATCAATAAATTAAGAACTACACTTTTTGCCCGAGTAGATACTTTTTACGCATGCTTATGGTGGTGTAGAGATGTTTAGCACCAAAATAAGTAATCAGAAGGCATCTCGTAAACGAGTAAAAGACATACTATCATAATGTTGATTGCTAACATGACACTACCGAGTCAGTCGAACCAGTTTAAATTTTCTAGAAAATAGCATCCCACTGTAGTATTAGATACAATATCAATACAGTGCTGCTTAATTCAAAAGACGTTTGAGAAGTAATGTAAGTGGCTATTATCTTGTAGCGCGCGTGAAAACAAAAATCAGTTCATCCTGGAGGACATCTTTTGTCCTCAAAAACATTATTTAACGCTGTGTAAGCCAAGATATCCTAACTGGGAATTTATGATACCTGGAATGTGTCGGCGTGTTTTGTTGTGGGGATGGAAATCCATGGAGTGCTTCAGTATCGCAACATAAAAGATAAATACTAGATTAAAGTTATAGTACTTTTATTACTGGCAGTAAGTAATGTTTTCATGAATTGTTCTCGTGATATTACTGATTTGGCGCATGTAAAGAGTATTTTAAGGAGGCCACCGTTAAAATATGCAATAAGTGACATTAAACAAATTAACTAAGCCTGGAAAACTGTCATTAGACTGAAATGAAGTTTATATTCTTTAAAATGTCCAACCAGTTAAAACACATGTCGAGGGAGGTTTTATTCTCACTAGGTTATTAGAATTTTTTTATTAACATGCGAGTTAAAGCTGAGAATGGTTGATAGTGTGCAATGGCTCAGCCAATCAGACTACAGCATTTGTACTAGTATGCTAGTAGAATTCTACTAAAAGGCGTTAGATTTAGTTTTATAGGTTCATACGATGTGACCACAGCGAAAAATCAAATGATTATTAGTAAAGTTACGTTACACGGCTGCGTTATTTTGTTGTCCCTCTGTCTGTGTAAAGAAAAAACAGATAAACAAAAAGCAAGCAAACAGAATATCTTTAAATCCAGGGAAATAAAGACACAGCAAACAAACAAATTGTGATACTTTTCGTATTATGATCTCCTGGAATTACTTGGAGGATCTTGTTCACTTAGCTAAACCTTTCCTTGAAATATTTCAATAGAGAATCAAACAGAATTTCACCAATAGTTTGTTTGGAAAATTTGGTAAACATGTTGACATTGTCCCTTTTCCAAGTAATTCGAAGATACCTGACATTTTCTGTTCCATGTGACTCTCCATAAGTGTCTCATCTCTCTGATTCACACTGATGGTTAGCGAGCTGGAGTCTGGATCGAGCGTTTCAGGTTCGAGCCCTGGCAAGGGCTGTTGTGCGTTGTTATTGGAAAAAACACTTGACTTGCATAGTGCCTCTCAAAACCCTCTTAAGCCCGACTATATACTAGGACAACTAGCTGATAGCTCTCGAGACTTAATTAAATCGGGTTTCTGAAGAATGAAGCAGCTATCTCTGATAGGTACTTTGAGAGTTAAGTGTTTTGCTCAATACCCTTGCCAGTGTTCGAACCTGGACCGCGTGATTAAAATCACTACTCTACTATTACGACCTGTGTGCGTCAGTAACTCAAGTTTCCCAGCCCTTACCACAACTGACTGAGTTGCGTAGACTGATAATTTTAATGATCTCTCGTGCCATTTGATGTTTTCAGCCTTAGTTTATTCACAAATGTGAATAAAACAATATTTTTAGAAGTGTTTATAGTAAGGAAGAAAAGAAACGTTGCATCAACTTTTAGATCAGTTTTCATGCAAAGAGCTTTGTCGATCAGATTATTTCTACAAATATCTGCTGCCGTCTGTGGATGGCATGAGTGAATATCATTGCATTCATTTAGCAAAGATGTCATTCAGGACAGGTAGTAACCGATATAGTGGCAATTGTTCAAAACAAGCACTGAAAGAGTTAAGATGTAACCCAATTTTAGATATTTTTAACATATAAGCGACACATCTGAAAAATACGAGGGCTGTCCCTTGATTCAATTAAGACGCAAGATCTGATCAACCGTGACATTCTTCTAATAAGTTGTTTTTGAATTAGACACATTTTACCACTCACAAAGGCAATGAGCATGAAACAAACAGCTTCCTCTCGGATGAACATGGCTCAAGAAACGGTTTAAAAGTGAAACGCAGACGATAATGGTCAGCATTTTAATATCTCTCCTCAGTCAAATTACTTTACTGATGGTCATTTGCGTCAGGAATAGATGAAGTGTCTCGTTTTAAAGGATCATTTGTGTTCATCTTGGCAATTTGGCTTAGCAAAACATGGCCAAGTACAGCGGGGGATGATTGAAGCCTTGACCGGCGTCGGATCTTTTCATTATTATCAGGAAGTTCAATTTTAGGTAGAGCTAAACTCTTTCGATGCTTCAGCGGAGCAGGGAATTCTGGGCTCTTGTCCTGTCTGTATGGCAAAGGCCACACCACCAGGCCTTGTTCAGTCTTTTCTAAAGGTGGTAAACGTTTCAACTCAAGGAAACTCATTGGTGACCTTGAAGTGCACTCCGAGTGTCTCCGTTGATTTAGCTTTTCGTCTCGTTTGCTCGTGTTTGTAAGCATGTCTCCTTTATCGGCAACATGTGTGGCTACTGCACTTCTCACACTCAGCCTGGTTTCGCTGATTTTTCCAGGCTCTATAGCCTTAAGTTCTCGTTTCAATGAAACGAGATTTCGATGAAGATTTCGCATTTCTCGTTGCTCTTCCTTCGCTAGATTTCCCAGCGTGCGTCCAAGCTTTTCTTTTTCTCTTTCGTTCTTTAGTTTCGCCTCCACAACATTTTTTATAAGTTTACGACGAAGGGCCTGCGCTTTCTCGTCATTTTCGTCATCTTCAGCGACTATCATGACACAGTTCCAGTTCTGTGTAACTGTACAACAAAATAATGTACTCAAATAACGGTATCTATCGTGATCTCGTTTTTCTTATCAGTACCAACACATCAACGATCTTTGAAAACATAGCTAGAACTTCCACAAAGTGTAAATCATTTATTTTGTTTTCAAAGAAAATCAATAATTAATGTGCTGCTACCAGTCGGGAGTTTTGTTTAATAATGAATATTGTTTCCGAAATACCATTCTTTGTGGTTTCTTGCTAAAAAAACACACGTCGGAAAGCATTTTGGGTCAGAATCTGATTTTCTGTTGTTAGAACTTTTGAAAGTCTTCAGCGAGCAAGTTGGAAACCATTTGATGAACCGGTTCTTAAGAATGAACCAAATTTCCCACCAAATGAAGAAAAAAATGGATGGCAGGTGTTTCACAGATTTCATAACGTGTTCTGTTAAACCAATGGGATCGTTTTAATTACGACTGTTGTTATTCTTAAGACGCATAATCTTTTTAAGCGGACCTGGCAAGCAATGTTTACTCGAGGAATATCACATTACATTCTGTTACGCCTCCAGATTGTGTCCAAACGAAAGCAATTAACAGATATAACCTGGTTTTTGTTATGTCAATTCAGAAGCCAAGAAACGAAGGATCATTTATCGTGATGGTTTTTCGAGAACTACTTCTTAATTGATAAAGGAAAAATCTTTTAAATTAAAAATCAGAACAATGTATTATCTAGACCATAATGACACAGAATAAATAACTTGACTGAGTGATAACAAGACCACGGAAAAGCTTAGCGAAGTCCTTAATTGACAGAGTCCAGGCGGGGAGGGAGACTAGGGAGAATCTCGCTATCATTAACATTAAAAGGTACAAGACTCAGCAAATGCAACACTCAGTGACGAATCAAAACCTGTTTTGTGATTGGTTACCCGAGTGAGCAAAAGGGGCTGTATGTCTCGCTCGGCATTGGCCGCTGCATTCCACAAGGACATGGTGTCCTGTCTGCTATAAAATGAAGCCTTTGTTCACCAAACGTTTTCGGTGAAAATGGGTGCATATTGGCCGAAGATCTTGTTTTGCGTGGTCACGGACCTCAACTGGCCAATATCCAGGTTAATGACCAAGTGTTGTTCAAGGTGGCTATTTTCATAACAGCAAACCTGAGTCGATAACTACAACAACCAAAAAACACTGTGAAGGTTATCTGTTTGACTCCTAATAACAGCAATTGTGACATGCTTCTACCACTTCACTTCACAGAAACGAAAACGAACCAGCTTATTGAGAATCAATTTTTTTCAAAGGAAATATTACTAACACAACGCACTCAGTGAAAAACGTAACTGAAATTTTGACAATTTTCCTCGACCACCTTAGATGACTTTATAGAACAGAAATTTAAGAGAAACAATATAAAGTGTTGTAAAAACATTTCAAACAGAAAACAATAATAAATTTTGTATTTTTTTTAAATTTATATACCTTTCCTACTGAAATAGCAAATAATTATTAACTCATTCTGCCTTTGATCGGCAAAGCAAGCGGAACTTCTGTGTTAAATGGAAAACCTTCCATATTTTGATAAAAGTAGTTCTAAATGGATTTCTTCACATTATAAAATATCTTACAGTCTTACGGTTGATCGTGCTTCATAGTTGGAAGGAAAATTAAAAGATGGATAGGGGTAGTAATTTTCAATCCTCTTGAGCAGGAGGTGCGGGGGAGAAGAGTAGAAGCTCTTAACAATGACACAAGCGTTATAATAGCGCCATAGGATTTTTATAGTTTTGGTATCTCTATAACCCATAGATAACTACTCCAAAAATAATTTTTTGATTCCGCCTCGTTTTCCCCCAGAAATCGAGCTTTAAAGTTCCCGCTTCGGCCACGC
>Ga0126337_10000171_pt1 | contig 26962 bp, 26 predicted proteins | sample DipCmetagenome_FD_92527 | JGI IMG/M metagenome (GOLD analysis project Ga0126337, IMG submission 92527) | Coral microbial communities from La Bocana,Puerto Morelos, Mexico - Diploria C A metagenome | ecosystem: Host-associated > Invertebrates > Cnidaria > Coral | place: La Bocana,Puerto Morelos...
ACCTCTTTTTCTTTTCCTTGTTCTGTCTCTTCTTCTTCTTGGTTCCTCCAGCAGCAGGCTTTTTCCGCACTGCAGAGGTCTTGGCCATTGCTCGGTTTCCAGTTTTTTTTGTGGGTTGCGAGCTCACAAAAGCCACTGGGAAAAATCACAGTTTTTCACAGATTTTTTGTTTTTCATGGATTTCCATGTGTTTTCATGTGTCTTCATGGGTCTTCATGGGTCTTCATGGGCCTTCATCGGCCTTCATGGGTCTTCATAGGTTTTCATTGGTCTTCAGGTGTCTTCATGTGTTTTTTGGTTTTTTGTGAGTTTGTTTTTAGGGTGTCCAGCCCCAAGGTTTTAAATGAGGGATGCCTTCCCTTATCTTTTTGGGGGCTGTCCAGTCCCCAAATTTGGAGTGAGGGATCCCATTCCCTTAACAATCTTGGGGCTGTCCAGCCCCAAGATTTTAATTGAGAGATGCCTTCCCTCGAGAAAATGTAAAGCTGTCCAACCCCAAGATTTGAAGTGAGGAATGCCTTCGCTAAAAAAATTTGGGGCTGTCCAGCCCAAAGATTTCAAATGAAGGATGCCTTCCCTTAAGGAGGTGTGTGGCTGACCAACCCACAGATTTGGAGTGAAGGGGCGCCTTCCCTTTAAAAAAATTGTGGGGCTGTCCAGTCCCAAGATTTGAAATGAGGGGTGCCTACCCTTAAGAAAATGTAAGGCTGACCAACACAAAGATTTGAAATGAGGGGTGCCTTCCCTTAAAAAAGTGTGGTGCTGTCCAATCCCAAGATTTGAAATGAGGGATGCCTTCCCTCAAGCTTTTGGGGGGCTGTCGAACCCCAAGATTTCAAGTGAGGGGAAAAATGGGGGGCTGTCCAGTCCCAAGATTTGAAATGAGGGATGCCTTCCCTTAAGCTTTTGGGGGGCTGTCCAACCCGAAGATTTTAAGTGAGGGGGCGCCTTCCCGAAAACAAGACTTCCTAAAAAAATCTGGGGCTGTCCAACCCCAAGACTTTAAGTGAGGGGTGCCGTCCCTAAAAAATTGCGGGGCTGTCCCCGGTGGCAAAAGGGGCACTGCCTTGCCTTCAGGCAATCCACATGGGAGTGGCATGTCCAAGTGCGCCACGAAGCAGCAAGAATACAGGAGGATGTTCCAGAGAGACGGTTGGGGTAGAGGAACACAATTGTTGAACTTACTCCTCCCACGGTCAGCGCCAACCCGCACATCATAATGGGGCGGGAAACACCCATATCATTATCTTCACCCCTATTTCTGTTGGGGGGAAAGGTTGCCAGCGGAGGTTACACGTTGACCAAAGTGCGGAAACGGCGGTTTGTCGCGGAGTTGATTGGATTGGATCAACTGGAGTTCTGAACCCAATAGTTGGTCGGGGGATACGGATATTTCACCCAGATCATGGGGAGAAACAATATGTTTCAGTCCTAATCATCCAAGTAGTTTCATCAAAACTACTCCCAACCGGAGGAAATTGGGTGAATAATGAAGGGATAACATCCTGTATAGCTGCCAGCTGCAATGGGCTATCCAACCCAACTTCCTTTTCTTCAGGGGCCATCCGAACCCAAACTGGAGTCAGCAGTTTTTGGTGCCATCCTTGCTGCAGTAAGCAGTCTCCTGTACTAGATCTATCATACATGAGTATACCAGGCTTGCCAACCTTTTTTGTCTACAGTACTATACACGACTACCTCCAAGGTTTTTTGTCTACACAGCTCTCCTGCTTGACAACTTAGCTTTTCACCATGTTGGCAGGCCCAGCTTACCCAGCTGCTCTTTGAAAGCTTGGGTACTCCACCTCCCTTTGTACGCCTTGCAATCCGGTTGCTGGCATCCCTTCACATGGCCCACCCTCAGCTGGCTGTGCTGCTGGACATAGGACCGCTTCCAGCAATTATCACACCAGCCCACGTGCATCCCCACATCCTTGGCTTCGAAGATCCACTCAGGAGGCCACTCCTGAAATTTTTTGTCTAAACATGAACAAGCTACATCTAAAGGGCTCTCCAACCCTTGGCAAAGAAATCAAAACAAAGGGCTATCCAACCCTTCTTTTTCAAAAAACAACATGCAAGCTACAGATTGTTGGGCTGTCCAACCCTTGCAAAAGACATCAAAACATCAAAGGGCTATCCAACCCTTCTTTTCCAAAAAACAAACATATGCAAGCTAGAAAATGTTGGGCTGTCCAACCCTTGCAAAAGACATCAAAACATCAAAGGGCTATCCAACCCTTCTTTTTCAAAAAAGCAAACATGAATTGCCCAATGGCTATCCAACACTTCTTACCAGAAAGCAGACATCAGTTCCATCTGTCCTCATCCGTGGGCCACCAGTCTTCTCCACCAGCAGTCCAAGTGCTTTGCCCTCCCCACCTTTAGGTTTCCCAACCTTCTTGCACCTTTTGCTTCTTCTCTTCTTCTGCTTCATTTTCTTCTTCCTCCTGCTTCCTCTTCTTGTCTATGTCCTCCTGCCACTTCTTGTCTGCTTCCTCCTCCCACTTCTTGGCTGCTTCCTCCTCTGCCTTCTTGGCTGCTTCCTCCTCTGCCTTTTTGGCTGCTTCCTCCCACTTCTTGCCTTCTCCAGCCTTCCAGGCTTCGTGCGCTTCTGCTCTCTGAGCCTTCTCTTGTTCTGCAACCTGTTCTGCTTGGGCCAAACGTTCCAATCTGCAGCCACCCTCTGTGCAGTTTCCTTCTCTGCAGCTTCCTTCTTCTCCTTAGCTTCCTTGTCTGCTGCCTTCTTCTTCTCTTCAGCTTCCTTGTCTGCAGCGGCCTTCTTCTCCTCAGCTTCCTTGTCTGCTGCCTTCTTCTTCTCCTCAGCTTCCTGCTCTGCAGCCTTCTTCTTTCTAGCTTCCTCCTCAGCTGCCTTCTTCTTCTCCTCAGCTTCCTTCTCTGCAGCCTTCCTCTCTTCTTGCTCTTTTTCTATGGCTTTTTGGCGCGAGGTCGCATTTCCCAGTTGGAACCCAGTTGCTGGCTGTCCAACCGCAGAATCTGATTAGAGAGGCTGAGCATCCGAGGCTTCACCTAACTCTTCTTCTTCAGCTCATCCACCTTCTTTTCCAGGTTCTTCACCATGTCCTTGTTGAACGAGGCCTCCGCCAAGCTCGCCGCTAGGGCCCCAATGTAGTAGTGGGCTACCAACCCTTCCAGAACTCTTCGTAGCGGTCGGACTTCTCATAGCAACGGTCCAGGTGAGACCTGAAACTCTCGTTGGGCCTAGGCTCCTCGTCGTGGTGGCTTGGTGCTGGAGTTGAACCAGCCACTGACCGTACGGGAGGCCTTCCGCCCCCTTGTAGTTGCTCGAAAGGGCGCGCATATTTTCTTTCCACATGTTATGCCCTTTGCCGCCGGAGTCCTTCCCATGCTTGCCTGCGGCTTTACCCGCAAACGACATGGCTATCCAACCAGTTTTGGTTGGACGTGGCTCTCCAACCATTTGGTTGGTCACTTAAGCCAGGGTGCTTCTCACACAGTTTTTTTTTCAAAACCTTTTGCCCATAAATTCTACCACTTTGGGGCTGTCCAACCCCATGCTACCAATTCATTGGGATTTCCAACCCACAGATTATCCAAAAAAATTGAAAAACACAAGTGGGCTTTCCAACCCTGACTACTCAAACAGTGGGCTGGGCTTTCCAACCCTGACTATACAAACAGTGGGTTTTCCAACCCTGACAGCTGAAACAATGGGCTTTCCAACCCTGACAGCTCAAACACTGGGCTTTCCAACCCTGACAACTCAAGCAGTGGGCTTTCCAACCCTGACAACTCAAGCAGCGAGCTTTCCAACCCAAACAAACCAATTTTACACACACACACACACACATGGCTCGCTCACTTCAGCATAACTTCTCTTTCAGGGCCAAGCAATCCTTCAAGCTGCTTCCTTTCTTCAACTTCTCCAGCAGCTTCTCCGCCAAATTCTTGGACTCTTCCAAGGTGGAGGCTTTCACTTGTAAAAGTTGCCTTCCCTGTCGAACTCTCACAGCAACTGCTCCAGTACCTTTGTAGGTCATGAGGTGTAGATTCTTCTTCTCCTCTGCAGTGGGCTCCATTTTCACAGCCGCTGCTTTTTTCTTCTGTGCCTTCACAGGCATTGCAGCTGGTTTCTTCTGCTTTCCTGCAGGCCTTTTTGCCAACAGTCCCAAACTGGCCTTGATCTTTGTTTGCTGGCAGGGGCTGCAACCTTCTGCAGCTTCAGTCAACCCTGCTGGGGTACAAGCAGGAGTGTCAGGAAGTTCAAAGCTACTGATCTCTTCCAAGGCCCTTTTCTTCTTTGACTTCTCTGGTGTGTTCTCTTCAGGCCCTTCAGCTTCTGCCTCCTGCAAAACCAAAGCGAGTTCGTGACATTGCCACTTTAGTGGCCTTGGACAAGCATTCCTTCCACCTCTGTTCACTCTTCAGCCTCCTCACATGGGCCAGAAGGACCATGACCATGTCAGCTTTGTCTGTGGACCAGGACAGTTGCTTTGTCAGGGGCGTGTTCTTCTTCAAGCCTGGCCACTTCTTGCCTGCTTCCTCCAAGATTTCTTTCACAACACTGTACTTCATCTCCATTTCTGGGTTGGCCTTGTTCAGAACCTTGAGGAACTCTTTGGCTTTCACCAAGCCTTTGGCACTGCAAGCAAACTGCTTGCCCAGGCTTTCACCATAAGGCAAAAAAATCAAAGGCATTGCTGGTACCCATTTTCCTCACATAGGCATCCACCACATCCCTCAAGTGCTCCCTGTCCACATCAGGTTTCTTTCTGTTTCTCTGCCCACCTCTCTTGTCAAACATGTTGTGGGCTGTCCAACCTGATTCTGCTGCTTGAGCCAAGTGCTGCAAGTCAGACAATGAAAGGCCTTCCAGGTGCTTTTGGAGCTCTCCAACACAAGTGGGACAAGGATGAGGATGCAGCAGGGCTTCTGTGGCCCATTCATGCAAATTAACCTTAAGATTCACCTCAAATGCTTCAAACTTCTATCTCTCAAAAGCCTGGAAAAGAAATAGTTTTTTTATTTTTAAGGCCTTAAATATCAATAGAAATTTCTCTTTTGAAAGCCTTCAAAACCAATAGAAATTTCTATTTTTGAAGCCTTAAAAATCAATAGAAATCTAGCTCAAAAATCGAAAGAAATGTGATTCAAGAATCAATCGAAAATGGTATTGTCAAAAATGCACTTCTATTGCATTTAAAGCGCAAATATACAAAATCAATCGAAGATCGAAGATTGATTTTGCCCAAAAATCAATAGAAAGTTTGATTTTTTTCAATCGAGGAGGCATCACGTTTAAGGCAGGCGCTCAGAAACGGCTATCAGGCAGCTAAAAGGGAAAAAGACCTTTGAACCTTTGAGTGATCCAAGTCCAAAAAAATTCACGGGGTTCCTGGCGATTCTTGGGGTGTCCTGGCGATTTCCCGGGTTTTTCCCGGGTTGTTTTTTTGATAAATTTTGACAGAACAAAAGCAGCCATGTCAGACCCAGAACCTTCTTGGCTCGTCCCCACTATTGAAGATGCATGCAGCTGCAAAACAGAAATTTGGCAACGGAAACCATAAGTCAAACAAAATGTTCATAATACAATCAAAAGAAACCTTCTCCAGGCTTAGTTGCAGGGGATATCCCAGTGAAATGGGGGATAAACCAGCAAAATTGCCATTTCACCAGGAAAACCTTTAATTTCTGAGTTCATAGGTTTAACCCTTCGAAATGCATGTCTGCGATGTCCTATGCCAAGATGTTGCCTAAGGTGCAGCTTGACATCCTCAGAAGAAGAAATGAAGCTGATGCACGATGACGTGAACCGACTGAAGGAGAAAGGCTTGCATCGTGTGTGACTAGTTCAACCTCGAACTCACCCGACAACAGATCAAGTATTCCATCGACCAGAGTCAAGTGGTGAAGAAGGTGAACCGAACCATGCGTCAGGTTGAGCGGCAAAGCGGGCATTGAATCATTTCGCGATGAATGGAAGGAATGGGAAACTTGGTCGAGTTGCCAGCTTGTGGAGTTGCGAGAAGGTGAGGTTGATCCAAGCTTGATTTTGAAGAGCAGGGTGTGTTACAGGTGGAAGCCCAAAGGCTCGGATAGTCATCCAAGGATATCAAGATCCACATCTGCCTTTGCTGACAAGAGATTCACCCGTGTTATCGCAAACCTGCTTCATATTGATCATACAATGGTCAGCATCTCATGGAGTCAGCCTTTACGATGCTGATTGAAATCAGCCTTTTTGCAGGGATTGCCGGACGTTGAACGTCCTAACTGCCATCTACATGCGTCCACCACAGGATGCCTTTTCGCGTGAAGTCAAGCCCTTTATAATGGAATCCAAGAAGTATGTTAACAGGCGATCAGCACCAGTGCATGGGCAAGCGAATGCTCCTCGACGGTGGTTTCTCTACGTGGTCCAAGTTCTCACTGGTAAACATTGGGAACATCATTCATTGGATCCTTGCTATTTTCTGCAACGTCGGGATAGCAAAGTGGTTGCTTTGCTGGGCTTGCATGTGGATGATATCAGCGCGTGTTGCTTGGATGGCTATGATTGGCTTCTGGAAGAAGTTAAAGCCTCATTTGTTTGGGGCTCTGAGTGGGAGAAGGATGATTTCATCTTTGTTGGCCGACGCATCCAGCGCCAACCGGATGGTGGATTCGCGTTGGATCAGACCCACTATGTCGCAGACATGTCAAACATCATGAAAACAAAAACTGATAAGTACCCCGAAGAGAGATTGATTGCTCATCCAGAACTGGTCACAGAGTTTCGCTCGGGCATTGGTTCCTTACAATGGTTGGCTGGAACAACAAGAGGCGATTTGTCTGCCTATGTATCTTTGCTACACAAGAAGCATGACGAGCTGAAAGTTGCAGATCTCATTCAGGTCAACCAAGTGTTGCGCTATGTGAAAGCAACAACAACAGCACACTTCCAAGTCTTTCCTATAAGCTTGGAAAGTTGCATGTTTGTGGCATACGGTGATTCTGGATTTGCCAACGCTCCTCAAAACAAGAGTCAAGGTGGTTTTGTGGTTTTGCTGACCGACAAAGCGGCCCTTTATGGTGAACAACCAGCCATCACAGCGCGTTGAGGTCAACATTAGCAGCAGAAGCAGCATCGTTGGACAGAGCTCACGATGTGGGCGACTGTGCATTTACTGAAATGCTAAATCCAGGATATCGTGCCACCCAAGGCATTCCGGGGTTCGAAGTCTTGCCCATCACCGATGCTCGTTCGCTGGCTTTGCAAGCAGATCTTTCTCATCAGATTTTGCAAATTTCCAGTTCTGGATGCAGGCACCTTTGTCGTACTGAGTAGCTTTCAAGGCTTTGAGATAGGCGGTGCAAACTCCATGGAGAGACAACAACATCAAGGCAGGTGGCTCAAAATTATACCCTCCATTCACTTCACATAATTTTCCTTCTTGCTGCAGCCCAATGGAGGCCGCCGCTCCGAGCTCGACAACTCCAAGCACACCACCGCCCATCTGACTCCGAGTCGACACCATCGAGGCTTTGTGGCTGCAACGGGAGATCTCCAAACCGACTCGCAGTGGCTGGAGAGCACTGATCCTCCTTCAACCTTCCTTCCAAAACGGTCCTGGATGATCTAGATCTACCACTGGATGACCAGATGGCAATGTTCCAACTATAGGTGACTTCTTTGGAACAACTGGGGAAGATTCAGTTTCCTACAGTTCATCATCATGTTCCACGTCTAGCAGTGACACCCACGGGTCCCAAGCAGGCAGCCACACATTCTCAGGATGCTGCCATGCTGCGGACAAAGGTTCAACTCTGGACCACCTGTTGTGGGGCCAAGTTGAAACAGACTGCCGAAGTTATTCCCCTTTCAGAAGCCAAGTGGCCATGTCGCAGAGCCGCCTTTCGCAAAGCCATGGATCACCTGGCACTCTTGCCTAAAAATCACCCGCTGGTTTAGGAAAAAACATCAACCGACACTTAGCTCGCTTGCTTGGTGCTGTCCTCTTGACTTGACGAGGTTTTTTCCCGCACCGAACCAACCAAGGGTGTGGTATCCCTTCCTCACACCTCGACTTTGGTCTGGATACTATCCTCATTTTGGTTACGGCTGCCAGGTTCGAGCTTGGCCGCAGTCTCGTTTGGTTTTTCCTTTTTGTTGGGATTGGATACAGTTGTCAACTCAAGGGATGTCAGTGTGGGGTCAGCCGCTTGCAAGTTCCTGCATGCTCCGCAGCTAGCGCGCTCATCGACAAACACGTGCACCTTACCGGACACTCGACGTCAAAAAAGGGTACCCAAAGTGGTACTACGTCCTTTTCTTTTACATACTTGGCCCAATACTTGACCCTTGTCGACTTCCCGCTCAATAACAAGTGACGACGTCAGACCTCGTCCATACTTTTGCATCCTCAGATGGGGATGCACTACTACAGAAGATGCCATTGGCCATCTGGACCAAACTGGGTACACATCCAACACACGAAGAAGTATCTGCCACAGGGGGGGAGGGAAAGCTCAGACGACTTCTAGCACAATGCAGATTGGTGGTTCAGCAGATGACGGCCTCGCAACCAACCTCCAGAGTGCAATCTCCTTCCAGCTAATCCTCTGAGTAGACCTATTAGTAAAACGAACTGCTCCACCCGCCAGAGGCGGTGACCCAGCTGACAATTTTGCCACCAACTGCTCACGAATTGTTAACTGCTGATTCCACCCCCATCCAGCGTCCGACTTCTGTCAGTGGTGCAGCACACCCTGGAGCCAGGACACGCTCTCACCTTTACCAAATTCCAATGTCTCAGAAGCAGTACCAAAAGATGACAAAGGCCAAAACACACAAAGCCATGAGATCTGAAGCCCAAATTGTTGGTCGGTCGAGAACATGAAGCTCACCGCCGAATTAATGGCTCCTTCGAACTCAACAGGTGTTTCGCAATGCCTGGGTGATGTGCACTTGCGCAATTTCAAGGAGTGTGGTGACCACGAAGAAATTCAGTGAAAATATTGCTTTCTTCCAAACAATCAGTCCCTCATCCCAAAAACGCATATTGACGTAATGAAGAATAACCCCATTTACCGCAGGCCCGGATACCAAAACACAAAAACAAAATGTGCTGGCAGCGCGTCCTTCCGCAGAGCCCCGGATTCCCAAAAAAAAATCAGATGCGTGCATGGATCCCGGGTGCCAAAAATCAAGAAATCAATTAAAAACAAGCCGCGCCCTATATCAATGGCCGGATTGTCACCGTGCATTCTTGTGAACTTCCAAGACAGCCTGCAACATTGAGGTTCACGCCAAGATTTAGAGCTAGGGTTGGCAGCTTACAGATGTTTGACAGCAAATGGCATTGCGCCAGCAAGTCCGGGCGCACTTTCTGGTCATGTCATTTGCAAGGTGGCCTTGAGTCAACGATTCAAGGCAATGCCTACAGAAAAAGAGAAAGGCCATCGTTGAAGAATTTTGCCTATCACAAGTGAACCTCCAACAACCAAAGTAATAAAACATATTAAATCCAGTGAGCATGCTTCGTGTTCCCAAAGAAGAGATAGTCCCACCGCAAAAAAACTACAAAAAACTCAGCTTTGATGTATTGCAACAAAGTGTTCTTCAAGTCATTGGGCAGGTGCACAACTTTTGCGCCGTGCCAATACTGACGGAAAGGTCGGGCTTCTCTGTACCAACACCAACACAGCAAGGGGCAAGTTGGAACTTCGTACATACCATGACATGACGAGACAATGCGATGATGCAGAGCAAACTGGGCCCATTTCAGGTGCAAACTTCAAAGACAATACATAGGCGGGGTGAACCCCGGACGGCGCTAAAAGTGTGTTTCCACAGAATGAAGGTGCGTTTCAAAAACAGTCATTTGAAGCGAAAGTGGGTGTCCTGTGATGCGTAGGGGAAGAATCCCGAAGCCACCCTTCGATCCCTGGGCCTCTGACTCCGACGACGACTCCAATGCCAATGTTGAAGTTATCACGCCTGCTCCCAGGCGCGCTGGAGGTCAGTATGGGAGTGGCAATTTGTAAAGCTTTGGTTTTCGGCTATCTCGCCTTGAGAATCTTTGATTGCCAATGTATATTTTTTTGTTTTATATAAGATGTTTTTTTATATGCCAAATGTTGAACTGAAAAAAAATCCGAGCCGATGCCTCGCTTGGAAGCCCACCCCAGGCGGAAGCTGCCCAGCTCCAAGGGCAAGAGCGAGGGAGGGACCGCACTTAGCCTTTGGGGTTCGTTTTTGGAAAAGGTTGATACATTGAAATCATTGGTACCTGTAAATCAACATCAACTTATTACAATTATGTAGTTGATGTAGTTGTAACTTGCAATCAACGCAGAAAGAGTTTGAGACACACTTCTCGCACATTGTTTGGAGGGGTTGGTATTAGACCATAGTTCTCGAAGGACAAAAAAGTCAGAGGTTTGTTTTTGCTTGTGGGGCAGGACAGGACTCGAAGTGTCAACAAGACCAAATCCATTGTTGGCAAACCAGAGACCTTCGAGGCATCACGAGTTTCGTTTCCCTCTGGGGCGCAAAAATGCTATTGGTCGTCAGATGCCATCGGACTTGCGAAGGTTTTTGATGTCAGTTGATCTGCTTAGGCCAACCTCCCGCCCACAGAAGCAGTCAGAGGCAAAGGATTCCCCAATTGATCTCTCATCGTATGATCCTCCCCTGCGCCCTAGTTCGATTGCTCCAAGCATGGTGAAGTATTCATGATGCAACTCAGTGAGAGGCTTGGACTTTGATGACTTGACGTGGCCGATGTATTTAGATCTTTTCGCTAGGGTGTGCAAGATTCAGCAGACATCGACATCACCACAGTGTGGAGCTCAAGCCTTTCCGTTTTGTTATCACGCGTCTCCTGGGAGCCACTGAGTCCCCTGGAGATCGCGCGTCTCCTTGGAGCAGTGCCTTTGCGGAAGTGCTGAAACAAGGAACTTCAAGGAACTCAATGATCTGACCTCAACAATAGACTCAATAGGAACTCAATAGACATTGAATGGACTTTTGAAGTCATGAAATCTTTGGAAACAGAAGGCATCGCAATGTGTCATAAGATTCATAAGTCATATTTAATTCATCTATAATTCATTACTGCTGTACTGCATGCTACAAATCCATGAATCTGTACACGACAGGTTCCAGGTCCCCGAGCAGACCAAATCCGCTCTTGCCAAGTTCACGATCTCCATCCGTGTCAAAGGCGAGTGTTTCACGTTTTCACAGAGGAAACTTTGTCAAATGTTTTCAAGTTCGAGTGTTTCACACACGTTTCTTCACTGAACTTTGTCAATGTATGTCAATGCAGGTGACGGAGGCTTCCATGACTCCTAGAGGTGAAGTTTTTGATTGACATCTCCCGGACATAACGTCTGAGTCGAATGCTGGAAGATGCTGGAAGCGTGACCTGTTGGACATAAGTAATTTGAATGTTCGCAGGAGCCAGAGATAGAGCAGGTAGCCGTAGGACAGGATGCAGCAATGCACATGTTGCTCTTAGATGTGATCACTTGTCCAATTCGTCCAACTGAACGGTGTTTGATCCAGGACTGGAAGCCCAAGAACTCCTGAGACGTGTGAGACTGAGTGACTGAGTGACTGAGTACCTGCTATCACATGCGGAAGAATGATAAGAATGTGCGATGTTGTCAACTTGGGGAAGGGTTTGTTTTTCACACTGCCACATGCCATGCAGTTTTTGAGGACCGATCCAGCTGTGTACTTGCAGTCCCTACTGCAGGACACAAGTTGCAAGTCTTGATGTGATGAAACTGACTAGAGAGTGCGCAACCGGAACACAGAGTTGTCATGTTGCACAGAGAATGTTCGATATATTATATAGCTATATAGCCAATAGATGCTGAGACATCTCGAAGGAGACCCCAACGACTACAGCCGCAGACAACTCGTCACCCCCTGCATCACCACCGACGCCACCCACTGGACGGACAGAGATGCGGCACAAGGTGCAATTGTGTTCTCCACATGGAATTCTCCAACATATCCTCCCAGCTTTGGTAGTCCATGCTTTGGTTTCTAGGGTGTGGCCAGAAGCCTTTCCCGATTGTATGCAGAGGAGGAGTAGGGGGGTTCAGAGTATGGGTTGGTTGCCAGATTTGTGTGTCAGGCATGTAAGGAGTTTGAATGCAGTTCAGGAGGCAAGTAGAGCCGAAGCCTGTTTTGTATGTAAATGTGCAAATCCTTTTGTTTGTCAGGAGTCAAAAACTAGTGTCCCCAAAGTGCGGGCTACGCAGATGCCACAGGACTGAGCGAAGCAAGTGCAAATTAGAACATCAAAAGCATCCGAGTTCACTGTTTTGTGGATTCAAGTTCCTCACGGCTCAGCAGATCGCAGTTTGCCGTCAGGAAGCTCCTGCCAAGAAGCGTACTGAGGAGACTTGTGCAGCACAGATATCTCCGCAATTTCAAAAGCGAGCGACGTAAATTTGTTTCATTGAAGTGAAAAAATGACATTGACGGTCCTGTGCAGACCTCGATTTCCGGCCTGGTGAACATTCCCACCACTTTTAGATGTCAACCAACAAGAAGCAAATTCCAAGCGGAAAGATTCAAATCGAAGGAGAAGCCTCGCGGTCGCTCGCAGCCTACCCGTTGTACAGAGATAAAGGCTTGGTGGAGATCTTTATATTGACTCATAAACTCATAGACCATGGACCTGTGGTATTTGGCCAGGCTGCTTCGGAAGCTGCTGGTGGAGGTTTGCCAGTAGGTACTGCGGTCAAGGCACAGTGAATTTTTTGGTGCTTTTTGGAATTTTTTGAGGTCCATCAAATGGATCTTTTTCAATATGTTTCTGTCCATTTGATCGCTTTGATCGCTTTGATCGCTTTTCCAGGCACGGAAGACGACCACTTCCAAAGCGTCAGGGTCTGTGAATCGAATTCGAAGGTGACAATTAGGCGAGAAGATAATTCGTTTAATTCGTTGGTTTCCAGATGATTACTAACCTCACAACTTAGGCGAAAGGTACCTCACAAAGTGGCAGAGGAGGTGAAAAATAGGCGGAGTGAGGGACTGATCGGGGACAGTCTGCTTGAAGAAATACAACCTAGATCAACCTAGGGAGTTGGGAGCAAAGCAAGATGAGAGTGACATTTAGTCCACACTGTTGACTCTTCTTTCAAGTGAGGCAATTAGTTTTGCTTCTCCCAGTGTTTATTTGTGTTTATTTTATCTGCACTGTACTACTGGAGTCATTGAGGACGGGTGCAGAAATCCGATTCATTTGGCTCTTGTGAGGCCCAAGCCGAAGATGTTGGGCCACGCTCAGTTAAGTCATATCTTTTTCTCGAGTTCTCGAGAAGCAATACATGCCCCTTTCAGGACTCAAACGTGTTGAGAGCTGATCGATTCAACTTGCTTCCGTTGTGGGTTCAAGCTGTAGAACTGATCTCCGTTGCATCTCTTGCATTGCGCTGTCATCTTTTGTCCAGTCTTTCTCAAGGACCGATTGTGCTTGTCCACCCTGAACATGGTTAACATGGTTTTGGATTGTAAGAACGGTTGCTCTGTGCTGAAGTGCAGTGGCTACACGTAGTTTTGTTTGAAAGGAAAGTGTTTGCAAAGTGTTGGTCACATCTAGGTATCTTTTCGAGTGACACGTTCGCAATGCTTTTGCATAGGACAATGTCAGGCATCCCAGATGACGTGAAGCAGAAGCTGCAACTTGTCCTGACTTGTAACGGATTGACTTCTCAGATAGCAATGGAATTGCAATGTAAAAGGTTTGAGCAGGATGGTTTGCTTCCGAGGATCAACGACCCAAAGGTCCAGAAGGCCATGAAGGAACAAACTGAAAAGACGGGACAGGATGCCATTGCTGCACTGCAGGACCCAGAGGCTTGGTTCACCTGATCTTGCTGGGAAGTGAACATGTTGGAAAGGTAATATTTTTCAAGCTTTCGAGTGAGGAGAAAACCGGCCGGTTGATTTAGTGTTACTGTAATTCTTGTAGCTTGGAAGCTTGCTTGAAAGGATGAATAATGTTTGCAATGCAATGTTCACTTGAGCAAAATGTCTCCATTTTGGCTCAAGTACTTTGATCATTCGATCTGATTGTGAGAAAACAACCATCTCGCTCGCTTCTATCCCCTCTACTTGACGCAATGGCCTCCACTTGGGCAGCCACTTCTGCAGTGGCGGAGACAATCATTGCGGAGGAAGCTGCTGGAGCTGCAACCTGAAGTGGACTGGGAGGTGACTGATGCAGTCCCCAATCACTTAAAAGGGCTTGGTTGGGGATCTTCTTGATCAACAGGAGAAGGACAAGGAGATGATGTAGACATGGGAGCTGAAGCAACAACTTTCGGACCTCGCGGACTCCATTCAAAAGCTGAAAGTTCAGTCAGAGGGCCAGCATTTGGTGGCCTAACATGCTTCCATGAGCCTTTTCCCCACCTGAATGGCCTCACCGTGTCCAAGGGATGAAGGTTTTTGATTCGTCCCTCACATCCTGGCTGAAGCTGCTGCGCCCCCAAAGGTGGATCGGGAACGGAAAGCAGCGCTGTGAGGCCCCTCGTTTCTCATGAATTTTTTTTCTCCCTTTTTTCCTTTTCGTATGGCAAGTGTTCGATGGAAGCAAATGCACAACACAAATGTGTCTTTTCACAAAGAAAACCCTGTGTTGGGAAAGTTTGCGGAACTTCCGACAAAACTCCAGCAACCCAAAAAAATTGCAAGAAATCAGAAAAAAAACCTAGGGTTTCGGGGAAAGGTCTTGGAGGTCACTTCTCCCAAATCCTCTGAGTGTTTGTTGTTGTTTTTTGTTTTCTTGATTTTTCAGACGATTTCCCAGATGTGTTTCGAAGTGATTCCATGTGGATTGTTCAAACCAGATTTTGCGCAGACTGCACCTTTTCCACAGAGATTTGCGGGCGCTGCCCCACATCATGTTTGTCATTTATTTTAAGTTTTTTTCCAAAGCACACAGCTATTTTATATTCTACGACTTGGCAGCTGGACGCTTGCGAGTGTTTACAGTGGATCTGCGGATAGCCTTGACAGGCATGTCTCGCAAATTCGCGTCCCAAAATGCAATGCTTTTCTACACTCAAAAACGATACTGCAAGGGCTCATACCATTCAAGAAGAAATTTTTGCGCCGCACCCATGCATTGAACACTTCGCTCATATTGGTGCGGGCTTTCTTGAAACGTTGGCCTTCAGCGCGCGTCAGATGTGCTTTGCGACATGTGTGGTTGCATCTCTGAAATCATCTACCAGCATGTGTTTGCTGCATCGGAAGGCTTTCCGCAAAAGTTTGCGCAGATGAACGTACTTCTCAAAGTGGCAGGCATCATCATGGACCAAAGCATTGGCCTTCACCTTCGGTAGCGCCATAGCCGCTTGAACAGCCTCCACCTTGTCTGCGCAAGCTTCATTGACAATGTGTTCTTTGGCTGCCAGGGTGCGACGGCTCACGGGGTCATTCGCAAATTGCCACCCGAGAGTGCGGTTTGCTCTTGTCACCCTTTGCCGTTCTTTGTCTGCGCACGTGCATGTCGTGTGTTCTGTCTTGTACTTTTTGTTCCTTGGCCTTCCCCTCATCTTTGTGGTGCGCTTATCTTCTCCCAGTTTGGATTCAGACGTCTATGTATTCCAAAATGACCATTAAAGCTCAAGACTTGCACGGAAGTAGGGCTTCCAAATGTGAAGGGTTTGTATTGAAGCCAAAGTATTCAGATGGACGATCCACTGGAAATGGGATGGCTTTCTTTGGGGTCCTTCTTGCCAAGGCATAACCTTCCAATGCTCGCAGCAAATGTGCTTCGTGAATGAATGGAACCCTCAATCATCAGTCTAACACCATGTCCTGGCCAGGGGCGAGGTTCCCACGTCTCAAGTAGGACAACTCCAATGTTGGTGGCTGAGTAGACGCCTGCCTTTTTCATGTCATTGAAGGATATTGTGTTGACGTTAGTTGAGTCAATGTAGGCCAAGTTGGCGCGATAGCAATGGAGACAACCGCCTTTCTTTGCGCATCTCTTGCGGTAGGTGCTCAAAAGTCTCACTCCCAACAATGGTGCAGGTGAGTCTGAGTGGTGCCTCCCAGAATGCTATGTAGAGTGGCCCCTTGCGCACTACACACTGATCCATTGGGGGAAGGTACACCTGTTCAGCCATGATGGTGCTACTATCTTGGGAGCCAATGAACTTGCAGGACAACCTTTGTTAAAAGGATCACGCAAAAAGCTTTGCAAGCAGAGTGTTTGCAGAATCACAGGGAAAGCTTTGCAAGCAGACATGGTCACTCTTGCAACATGACAGGTATTTGCTGACTGGTGCTGTTGATGGAAAAATCCAGCACCACCTGAATTGCCCGAAAAGTTCTTACAACTAGATCAAAAGCATTTCGGTCACATCCTCAGTGGTGCAGGATTGTTTCCATCAACCGCACGGATTGCATGGTATTCGGACAGGCTGTGGGATATTAAAATGTCTAGACAGTGAGCACAGCGGGTTTATGCTGCTAATCCCAGGGCCTGTTTTTTTCAGAGAGGCTCTCATGTTAAAAAAGGCTAGAGCATAGTATTCTCCACTATCTACAGCTTACCTACACTAGGACATGGATTTACGTACATTTGGATGGTCGAATCGCTATGTGCATGCTATGTTACTTTGAAGGCAATGGATGCCAGACAACAGGCCACGCAAAGCAGACATGCAGAAGAACCCGTGCCATTGCACTGTCTACATTCCTACTCAGACAGGCCAAAGCCATGCTGGAAGAGATCCTCTTCATTGTCAGCATCCTGTTCATATGTACACGGGCTACGGCATCATGTACATATAGTTTAGTTTTTCAAAACAGGCATTAAAAACAATGCTTTTTTTGGAAAATAGGGGGCCTCAGGGCGCTGGCCTTTCACCGGGAATGATTCAGACGGCGGTTTAGATGGGTGACAAGGAGGTGCTTGGTGCCAAGCTTCTTCAACAATTAGACTTGAACCATGTCCAGGAGTGTTTGAAGCATTGGCGCGGTATGCATTGAGGCGGCTGTGGAAAAGAACCTGCAGCGACAAGCGGATGGCAGGAAGAAAGCTCCGGAGTTGCACATCGAGCCGGAGCCCATGTCAGCCTTTGAGCCAGAGAATGAAATGTTGGATGCTGGGATGGCTTTGTGAAGGGGTGATTTTTTTTTCAGGAGGGCGACAGAAAGGGCGGCGGAGGAGTTGGAGGTGCACAGTGGGATGTTACCTCGTTCTTATCCTTTGTTCAAATTTGCTTTGCTTGACCATCATTGCCGCATTCATTTCAATGAGGCCAGGCAGCTGGCAGTTAGAGCACGGAAACATCAACCGTCCGTCATGGGCAAGCCAGCACCTGGAGCTTGGCAGTTAGCTTGGCAGGTAGAGCATGGAAACTTCAACCCTCCGTCATCGGCAAGCCAGCACCTACCCCTGTGGCCAATGTGGAAGTTTGTTCCACACATGGTTGACGCGTATAGAGCATGCTCCACGTACCCTCAAGGACCTCTACGTGGCCAAGAACCAGGAGAAACATCAGGTCCTGGATGCCAACACCTGGGACGAACACCTGTGAGTGGAAGCAGTGCTTCTGGGAGTTGGACAAATTTCTTCGGTCATGAAGGCCTTCATCACCAACTCGCTTCAATTCGTGATGGAGCTCCCGCTGAAGCAATTTGTGATTAGGAATCTCATAGTCCATTCCTGCTCAAGGTTTGCAGAGGTACAGAAGGTGTTCAATTCAACCTGAGAGCTCAAACGCAAAACAAAGCCCCTGGCCCACCCTGAACTCAGCGGTGAATTCATCGACGTGGAGCCACATTCACCCTGCTGGAAAAGAAACGAATTGTGCGGGTGACAAGGGGCTGCCGTGGCTTCCAGGACGGCAACATGGGAAGCTTGGTCTTGGCGCCGCTAGAACCGATGGGTCGATCGAATCGAAATCTACAAGCGTTTCCTCCGACTTCGTTTCAGCACCCCGGATGGTTGGCAAGATAGTTTGGGACCGATGGGTTCCAGTTGGAAGCTAACAAGTATGGCTATCGCACAAATTGGCGTTCAGCGCGCAAGACAACAGTGGGATGCTGCTTTTGCAGGTGCTGACTTCTTGTGTGTTTTTGTGGGATTTTTCCGGTGGCCTGCTCACATAAAGACAAATTGGGAAAATCATTGGCCTAAGAGACAAGACTAAACCGGCTAAAGGATGTAGAGACTGCTGGGGTGATGCAGGCGAAGTCAGTCATAGATCCACACTTAGAACATGTGACCATTGAGCCATGTCTCATGTTCGTGTGGATTTTTTTTCCTTGTCACCTATGGTTGACTGCAGTGGAAAAGGTTCAGAGACAAATCATGGAGACTTGCAAAGAGAAGTTCCCAGAATATGCCGGCCAAGCCAAGACGTGCCTTTGACACCAAAAAAATGCATTTTGTTTGTGCTTCGCAGCATATCGAATAATGTATGATGGTTTTCAAAATTTGATACATGATAGATCTATATACTGAAGTGATTGTCACAAGGTTGAATAGGGGTTGCAACATATCGGCCAGAGCGACGCTGAACTGACTGTAGTTGCTAATATGCCCGGCAAGGAAAATCATGGAATTCTGCAACGACCCAGAGGTTGGCCGACCTGCGATGTTGTTTCAATGATCTCAAAATTCTTGAATGTTCTGGAGGTTTTCAAGTCAATGATTATTTAATCCGATATGGATATTGTTTACTGACAGAGGTTTTGAAACCACAGGGCGTGGGCGTGGTTACTCGCAAATTTTCACCTTTGGCATTGGTTGGTTTTCCAGACATGCTTCCCTAAACAGGTTCAAGCGGCAGCAAAGAAGCAACTGGACCGCAAGAAATTGTATGGATTTGGAACCTATGGAGGTTTGGAAATGGTCCGGTGGTTTTGGAACCTATGGGCAAGGATTTTTTGATATTTTTTGGAGATCCTGCATGCCTCCTAATTCCAAACATCATGCATTTTCCCCTCTCAATGTTTCAATGACCACTATGAATCCTTCAGAATCAATTCCATAGTGTCCGAGGTATTCTGCTATGGCTGGAGCCTATGTCATGAAGGCAGGCGGTGCTTTGGTGGCGACCATTGAGCAGGGCCCTGCGGGCATCCGCTTCTTGTGCTTCATTGGAAGTACCTTGGTCGTACATGCGTACGGGATCGCAAGTACTCGATTTTGGAAGGCAACTTGTTGAAAGCTGGTACAATTGCGTGGCCCAAGGAGTTGGGCCACTTGGGATGTAGCTGAGGCTGTGCATCCGTTGTCAACTCCATTTTGAAGTTGATCCACATCAGTCATGTTCCATGGCGGGATCACCTATCAGACACTAATGCCATGACATGATGTGCTGGCCGCAAATATTGATTGAAGCACGATGTCAGAGCTCGATGGCATCAAACCTTCAAGTCAAACTAAGATTCTTCACACGCCGGTGAAATACGTCCTGTCCATTTACCAGTTGCTTTGGTTGCACCAAGAGTGGCACATGTTCCTGCGCGCTGAGAGTTTGACTGCAACTCTTCAGATAAACTACCTAGTTGAGTCCTCTCCTATCGGAGGCCACCATATGAAGGACAAGTCATTTGCAATTTTGGATTTATACAAAGCTTGAATGATCCAGCAATGATGAGCGCTATTCTAGAACTTGAGTGATTAAGGCTCCTGTTTGCAATCACCACCGTTTTGTTTGCTTCTTGGCTGCAAGAAAAGGTAAGAAAATCTATGAAAATCTATTTGACAAATCTTGGCAGATCTTGGCAGTATTTCACCTGTGCAAAGCCGTAGAGGAAGCTCCTCCCGAGTACATTGCAAAAGTTCCTGGCCTCAACGGCTATCAGGACACTGCAAAGTCATGCAGTATGTCCGCACCAAAATTTCTCAATAAACAATGTGTTTGTTAAACGTTTTTTTGTTAAAGGTGTTTTTGTTACATGTTTTTTGTTATGTCAAATATTGTCAAAGAGTCATCTTTTAGAAAGTCTTGTTCGATTCCAGGTGATAACTGATAACCTCCATGCAGGACATGTTGTTGGACAAGTGCAAGTTCCTGTCTGAAACTTTGGGCCGGGGCGGGTTCTACATCTTCCAGGGTACACTCTGGCTTTGCTTTGCGTGCCTTGGATTCAATCAGCTTTGCAAGTTCTCATATAAACTAGTATGAACTCATCAAAATTTGTTTGAAAACATGCAGGATTCGGTTTTTGAGGTCTGTGACGGATATTTTGGACCTGGCAGTAGGTCTTGGTCTGGTATGCTGCGGTATCTTAAATGTGATCATGCACTTTGGAGGCGAGAGTTGAATGTAGAATGTGATTGGGTGTTTTGCTTTGATAGATGGAATTGATAGTTCACCATGCAGGAAGGAAGGATAGAATGGGTGTTTTGTCTTGGTTCTTGGTGGCATGTTGTTCATGAGATGAATAGAATGAGATGCCTTGATGAAAGAGTTGCGAGAACCTGGATTTTGCAGGACTTGGAAAGTTCCAGGAAAAGGTCAGGCAGGGCTACGAACAGCTTGGAGGATCATCCTTAGCGGCATAACTGCATCTTAGTCCAGGCTCGGAGATATACACACAAACTTTCGCTGGGTCTTAGAATGGAATAGAATGGAATTCATTTGAATTGATTTGTGAAATTGTGTGAATCTTCCAAATCTCTGGATCTTTTTGCTGAGTTATTGATGCTTGCAGAATCGAAGGCTAGTGCCTGAGTACCTGAACTCTTGAAATTGGAGACTGCAGGGTCTGAATGCACCACGTGCGAATCTGCTCAATGAAGCACCATGTTGACTCAATGGTGACCATATCTCAACGGCTACGGATGCAAAAACATGCAAAACTGCGCCATTGTGAAACTTGATGATACTGGAAAAAAATATTTACACTGGAAAAAGAATAGATTTATATGTATATAAATATATGCTCGCCCCCCCCCCCCAAAAAAAAAACCTATGTTTTCACCTTGTGATGAGGGAGATAGGACAACAGAAACATGTGCGTGCAATTTTACGTGTTGAAAATATTCCAGTGATGGTTCGGCACAGGCAAGAGATATATTTGTCAAGGGATGGTTGATAGAAAATATAAAGTTGTCTTCAAAAGGAGAAAATGACAATAAATGAGTTGTTTTGGAATATCATTTGGTCATGCTAGATTGAAATCGTTTGATCTTTCAGAGTTTGATATTATGGTATTTCATGAGATCTATTTTAGGAATCTAATATCTACCGGAGGATAAAGCACTTTGTGAAACAGAAAAAGCAGAACAGAATAATTCTAGCAACAGGTGATTGTAAATGACGAGCACACAGGATTATGAAACTTATGTTGATGATGTCAGTGAGAATAAGCGACTTAAATCACAGGAGGACACAACAAACTGTATTACATCGAACATGACATATTTGCAAAAAAGAAAACATATCTGTTGATGACTTGATTGAAAAATAGTATCCTCTCACGACACAACATCGATAGGTTTTAACATAACGTTTTTGAAATGCACATGCAAACATGTTTCAGGAAGAAGGAAAACAGACGTGCATATCAATGTGGAGAGAGACTGATATGCCGTGAATATACCAAAACACATGATGTGTTTAATGTGCACTTTCAAAATGATATAGTTAAAATATTTAGGGTTGGAAGGAAAACTGTTATTGAAGAATATTGCAGTAAGAGTAGAATACCAAGAACAATTTTGACAGAGAATGAAAGAAATCATCACTTTCTACATGTCATTCTGCTCAAGGGTGTAGCGTGGATGAAGATATCACAGCTTTGATTCTAACCATTTTTTGGTCAAGAACTATCCAGAGTATCACACAAGCACGAGATTTTACATGATAAAGTTAAGTTTTTCAAATAGACTCAAGGATGATGAATTGAAAAAAAATGAGAATGGATTATTTTGAAAGAAAAATAAAAAGTATAAGTTACAAGACAGGATGCTTATAAGCAAATATTGGTGCTTTTCCGCATGTCCTGACTATGTACCTGATAATCAGCTGATTTTATTCCTTGGGGAAAATTTCCGGAATAGTTCCGGAACCAAAACTGAAAAATTGAAAAAACTGAAAAACAGAAAAACTGAATTTTCCAGAGAGATTCAGGAAGAGATTCTCCATATGGACTCAGTTTTTCTGTTTTTCAGTTTTTCTGTTTTTCAGTTTTGCTTACGGAACTATTCCGGAATATTTGCGGAGAAACTGAAAAACTGAATTTTCCAGAGAGAACCAGGAAGAGATTCTGCATATGGATTCAGTTTTTCTGTTTTTCTGTTTTTCAGTTTTGCTTACGGAACTATTCCGGAATATTTGCGGAGACATTTCGGAATATTTGCAGGGAAACAGAAAAACATGAAAAACTGAATTTTCCAGAGAGATCCAGGAAGAGATTCTCCATATGGATTCAGTTTTTCAGTTTTTCAGTATTGTGGCAGAATAGGGCAGGAGGAACTGGATAATTGTATTTTGAGATTGTCTTCTTTACATGTCATGTAAATTGTATTTATGATTAAGATATGTGACCCCCCAAAAAAAGCTTCCCAAATCTACAGGCCAAAATTTGCGTGAAACACTGTAAATACCACTGTTTTTGTTGAAAACATAGGTTTTTAGGGGCCACCAAATATATATTATATATTTATTTTTTTTGAAATATACATAATATATATATATATATATTGTTAAACTGATAGCACCAGGTCAGTTTGAAAGGCTGTTGGGGGAGACGAAAGAAGCTATCCCTGCAGCTAAGATGAACTCTATGAAGACCACCGGATCCTAGAAGAAGTAGCCAATCACCACGAAGGAGCTAACCGAGCTCTCACACCTTTTGACTCCGCACAGACCCCCTGATCTCGCTTGAGCCTTCACACGTATGGCGAAGGATCCTCATGAGCATGACAATGTGTGGCCAATTTCTCACACAAATCACACTCGTTAAAAATTATGTTTTCTCAGTCTTTTTATAAACTAGAGACCCCTTTGGCATGAGAACTTGTGGCTGATGTCCATTGCTGATCTCGCCACTGCTTCCGAGCACGATTATCAGCTCGGACCTTCAAGATTTCATCAACATCATGGAGTATGCAACGTCCAGCTGCCAGGAATTGTCGGAGCGCTGTGGTATCCATACATTTGGTCAAGCTGTCTGCCAGTTGGGCGGCGCTATGAACCCACTTGACTACTATTCCTTCTTTGGTTCTACCTTTGCTGATGAGTGCCTCAAGCATGGTTCTTTTTTCTTGACATGACCGTATGGTGGTCTTTTGAATCCGGTCGTACAAACTCTTGCAGTCTACTACGGCATATGCTTCTGGACATTGGAGAAGGCATTGTTCTGGGTTTCCACTTTTCATGTAGATGACAAATCCAGGACCAGTGGATTCTGACCCAAGTCAGAAGGTCTACCGAGCCACTCATGCAGATTTTCTTGGAGTACCATATCAAAGGACTAGCTTCACTTGCTTGCCAGTTTCCAATTTGCTTGGATGCTGCCATGATTAAACAACCCTTTTGTGACTGTGAATTGGCCCGTGTGGCAAAAGAAGCATCGCTAAAGGAAACAAAACGAAGATCATTCAATGGTTTACTTTGGATGGTGATCTTGGTATCCTTGTGAGTTTTGGCTTCATGCAAAAGTTTTTTTCGCTTCCATAAGATCCTGAACTGTGGCAACAGTGATCTTAGCTTGGAGAAAGCTCAACTTGGCGGACAAATCAGGTCTAGTGTTGGATGCTCCATACTGGATACTACCTATGAGGCCCCTAACTGCTTGTCTCTCTATTTCACTTACGTTGGCTTCAGGTAACTTACGACGATCTCGAGTTATTTCGATCGTAAGAAAATCCTCAATATACTTCTCTTGGTCAAGTTCTATGGATCCGTTTGGTTTCTGGGTAATTTGGATTCCAGTAAACATGAAACAGCCCTCTTTCGTACTGCCGAATGGAAATTTCTGTTCCAGTTTGGCGATGCATTGTTGGAAATGTGCATTGCCGGCTCCTATGCCATCATCGACATGAATGCCAACTAATCCATGGATTAAACCAAGATTCAGAAGTGAGGTCTTCAACTCTTCATACCATAAGAGGGGTGCATTCACCAAACCGTAGGCACTTTTGAGGAGTTCACAACACTCCCAAGGTTTCAAGTCCATTTGTTGTCTCATCTCCTTTGGTGGCTCCATGCCCAAGATGCGGCCGTCTTGACAACTACCTCTCAAGAATGCCGCTTGAATGTCAAACGATCGAAGTGACCATTGACCATCGGGCTGAGGCAGCATACTGAAGAACCAACATGCGGGAATCTTTTCCCATGGTAGGAGCATCACGGGATAGGGTCTCAATGTGGGGATCTTCAAATCCTAAGATGCTTTGGGCTTATACTGAGAACCTTGGGATTCATGGCCACTAGAATCTTTGGGTTTCCAGGTCAATACCCATCGGGATCGCAGAATTTGATCTTCGGAGATCTGGGATCTAGCTATCCTGCGAACTGTTTCAGTGGACAACCATGACGATTTTTTTGTTTGGCTCCAAGCAACAATTGTCGATCAGTTTCGGATAAATGTTTTTCTTTAACTTCCGCTCTTTGCTTTTTGGCGGCGGATGCTAAGAAGGCAATCTGGTCTTCGTACGAACAAATTTGGGAACACCTTTGAATTTCTTCACGAATTTATCATAATCCATGTATGTTTGACGAGTGGACGAAAGTTTTGACAAAGGAACTGGACAATCAGTTACATTGCTGGAGCAAAACATACGATTCCGAAGCTCCACATGATATCGAACCAGTGATGATCCTTCACGTTGCCAATGATCATATTGGGAACAAAAGAGAATGGCTTCGTCCTCGGGATCTGAAAATGGTTCATTTGGTATCGGTACAAGTTCAGGGTTGGCATTTGGAACATTCCTGGCAGGGTCTTCAGGTTCTGAATCAGGCTGTTCTTCACTCTGTGAACCGGAGGTATCATGGTTGGAAGGTCCAGGATTCGGGATTTGTTCTGGAATCTGATTGGTCTCATTTGGTTTTGATTGATCTTCATTAGGTTGGTTCCAAAGGGATATTCACCATTTGTGATATCTGGTTTTCCGGAGTGTCTGATGGATTTTAGGTCGTGCCTTCAAAGTCTCACGACTAATGAGGCGTCGGGTATGTTCGGGTGCACAGCGATAGAGGCGACTCATGTGGGAAAGCCATATGATATTGTCATTTTCTTGGATGATCACTTTGGCCGGCCCATGCCATTGGCCAGCAAAATTACCCTTACCGCCTTACCGTCTCTCCAAAACATGATATGGTCTCCGGGCTGCAAAACACCTCGTGAAGGTCTTGACCGTCGGAGGTATGCTCTTTTCAATCGTTGGTCGTGATCGGCCGTTATAAACGACTTGCGAGCGGTCTCTCGCCTCTCGCTTTGGGAGATTCTCTCGGGACCACTGCTCACTGCATCTCAGGATCACTGCCCAAAGGATCTAGCCAGTCAGCGGCCTCTTCATCATCATTACTCACACAAGCTGGTACATGACGGGATTTACCAAGAACCAAGATTTCAGGACTGTAACCCCGATGACATGAAAGGCTATTCTTGGCAGTAACGAGTTGGCTCAAGGCATTATCAAAGTCCTTTTCATTAACAATGGGATGTTCAACTTGGTACTTATTCAGCATCCCCTGGAGTAAGGCTCCATGACGTTCACACTTTCCCATTTGCCAATGGGCTTGAATAGGAATTTGTGTAGAGAGGATATTCTGACTTTGAAGATATTTGGAAAATTCATCACTACAACTTCAAAATTTAACTCACCAGCGCTGTCAGTCATGATTCTTTGTGGAGGACCAGCCCATTGAATCCAGTGTTTATTGATCAATTGGATAAGATGAGATGATGTTCTCTGGGCACTGCGAAAGGCGATTTGAAAATTGGTACCACTGTCAAGTATGTGATAGAAATAGTATTGGGTTCCTTGGGAAGGTGTCCATTCTACTCCATCGATGGTAATCAATTCATTGAACTCCCGAGGATTTGTGAGATGACTGGGACGAGATATCTTGGGCTTGATGTTAGAAACACACGAAGGACAATGCGTATCTTTAATTCCCTCAATAGCAGTAGCGTCCCAACCTTGATCAGGAAGCACATGACCGAAGATTTGTGAATCTGGATGACCAAGCTTATTGTGCGTTCGAATCAATTGTTGTCTCTGTTGGGTTGTTAATTTCAGGAACACTGGCCCATGAAATTGGCTTTGATCTCTTTCGCTATCTGGGGTTCCCGTTCTAAGGGTATCATCGGTTGTTCTATCCCCATGGAGGATCCACAATGTCTTTTAGCTTCAGGTTCATCAGTTTCGGTTCTGTTACCCTTGGTTTCTTCAAGAATGGAACGGGAAGCTGCAAACACTGTGATTTTGGCAGACTGACACTTTTGGACTAATGGTCTTCGTGATTTACCAGTCCAGGTCTCCCAATTATCATCCCAGAAGTTACCTACCTGATAAATCTATGTGTACCAATGGTCAAACGAAGAGGCGCAGTGTCTCCGGACAAATGACTTGGTGGCACACGACGTCGATGGACTGCTGTGGAAACATGTCTTGCAACATGTCAACGATGGGTCTATCAGAGAACCAGGCTTTACCAACCCGAGGGGCATAACCGCGGGCTAACTCTACTAACTTGGCTATTTGCTGTTCACGTTCCAATCTTTGATAAGCAATGGTGGGTGGTTGCTTTTCTTCAAGTCTTCTCCGTTTAACATCAGGTGTGGCCAAGTCAGTTCCAGGGCCTGTCAATGCGAAATCATCGGTCGGGGAGTGCTCTTCACTTTTCTGACAACAACAGCAACAACAACAACAACAACAACAACAACAACAACAACAACAATCAAAGCACGTCAGTCGACCGGCCCCAAAGTTGGCTTCCCAGTGGCATACCAAAAGGAAATAATACTTAATAAGCAGTAAGT
>Ga0126337_10000172_pt1 | contig 26956 bp, 28 predicted proteins | sample DipCmetagenome_FD_92527 | JGI IMG/M metagenome (GOLD analysis project Ga0126337, IMG submission 92527) | Coral microbial communities from La Bocana,Puerto Morelos, Mexico - Diploria C A metagenome | ecosystem: Host-associated > Invertebrates > Cnidaria > Coral | place: La Bocana,Puerto Morelos...
AAGTACTACGCCAGTACTACTCCGTACTACTCCAGTACTACTCTGTACTAGTCCAGCACTACTCCAGTACTGATCTGCGCTACAAAGTATTACGCCAGTACTACTCTGTACTACAAAGTATTACGCCAGTCAGGCCTACAAAGTACTACGCCAGAACTACTCCATTACTACTCTGTACTACAAAGTAATACGCCAGTACCAGGCCGTACTACAAAGTACAACGAAGTATTACGCCAGTACTACAAAGTGCTACGCCAGTACTACTCTGTACAACAATGTACTACTCCAGTACTTCTCTGTACTACACAGTACTACGCCAGTACTAATCTGTACTACAAAGTACAACAAAGTATTACGCCAGTACAACTCTGTACAACAAAGTACTATGCTAGTACGACTCTGTACTACAAAGTGCTAGGCCAGTACTACTGTGTACTACAAAGTACTACGCCACCAGTACTACTGTGTACTACAAAGTACTACGCCGCCAGTACTACTTTGTACTACAAAGTACTACGCCAGTACTACTCTGTTCAACAAAGTACTATGCCAGTACGACTCTGTACTACAAAGTGCTAGGCCAGTACTTTTGTGTACTACAAAGTACTACGCCAATACTACTTTGTACTACAAAGTACTACGCCACCAGTTCTACTCTGTACTACAAAGTAATACGCCAGTACTACTCTGTACTACAAAGTAATATAAAAAATACTAGCCAGTACTAATCTGTACTACAAAGTACTACGCCAGCACTACTCCAGTACTACTCTGTACTACAAAGTATTACTTTGTACTACAAAGTGCTACGTAGTACTGGCCTACAAAGTACTACTCCAGTACTACTCTAGTTCTACTCTGTACAACAAAGTGCTACTCCAGTAGTACTCTGTAGTACAAAGTACTACTCCAGTACTACTCTGTACTACAAAGTACTACGCCAGTCAGTACTACTCTGTACTACACAGTACTACGCCACCAGTACTACTTTGTTCTACAAAGTACTACGCCAGTACTACTCTGTACTACTCCAGTACTGCAGTTCTACTCTGTACAACAAAGTTTTACTCCAGTACTACTCTGTGCTACAAAGTTCTATGCCAGTACTACTCTGTACAACAAAGTACTACTCCAGTACTGCTCTCTACAACAAAGTACTACGCCAATACTACTCTGTACTACAAAGTACCACGCCAGTACTTCTCTGTACTACAAAGTACGACGCCATACTACAAAGTAGTACTACTCCAGTACTACTCTGTACTACAAAGTACTACTCCAGTACTTCTCTGTACAACAAAGTACTACTCCAGTACTACTCTCTACAACAAAGTACTACGCCAGGACTACTCCGTACTACCCAGTACTGGCAAAGTACTACGCCAGTACTTTTCCGTTCCACAAAGTACTACTCCAGTACTACTCTTTACAACAAAGTACTACGCCAGTACTACTCCGTACTACACAGTACTACGCCAGTACTACTCTGCGCTACAAAGTACTACGCCAATAGTTTTCCGTACTACAAAGTACTAGTCCAGTATTACTGTGTACTACAAAGTACTACAAAGTACTACGCCAGTATTAGCCTGTACTACAAAGTACTACGCCAGAACTACTCCGTACTACGAAGTACTACTCCAGTGCTACACCGCGCACTTGACCCGCTTGAACCGCCCACTTGGCCCATGTGGTCCAGTTGGCCCACTTCACCCACATGACCCACTCGAGCAACCCGCTTGGTCCATTTAAACCGCCATAAACCGCCCACTTGGCTTACTTGAACCGCCCACTTGACCCATTTGACCCTGGACCGCTTCGCCTACTTGCCTCTTTCGAGCCCCGCCCACCGCCCACTTGAACCAGTTGGCCCATTTGACCCAGTTGGCCCATTCACGCACTTGACTCCTTCATTCCCGCCGCCCACTCGCACCGAACCCATTCAACCCATTTGGTCCATTTGACATATTCCACCACGCCGACCCGCCCACTTGACCCACTTCAACCGCCCACTTGGCCCACTTGAGCCATTTGACCCACTTGGCCAACTTGGCCCAGTTGGCCCACTTGGCCCACTTGACTCACTTGATCCATTCGAGCCCCGCACACCGCCCACTTACCCAGTTGGCCCACTTCACCCACATGACTCACTCGTCGAGCCACCTACTTGAGCTGCCCACTTGACCTCACTTGCACTTGGCCGCCTTGCCGCAAAAAGGTCAAGCGGGCCAAACGGGTCAAACGGGCACCGCCCACTTGTCCCGACCAAGAGGGTCAAACGGGTCAAGCGGGTCAAACAGGTCAAGCGGGCCAAACGGGTCAAACGGGTCAAACTGGCACCTGCCCCTTTTGCCGACCAAGCGGGTCAAACGGGTCAAGCGGGCCAAACGGGCCAAACGGGTCAAACGGGCACCGCCCGCTTGTTCCGACCAAGCGGGTCAAAAGGGTCAAACGGGTCAAGCGGGCCAAACGGGTCAAACGGGCACCGCCCGCTTGCGCCGACCAAGCGGGTCAAACGGGTCAAGCGGGCCAAACGGGTCAAACGGGCACTGCCCACTTGTACCGACCATGCGGGCCAAACGGGTCAAACGGGTCAAGCGGGTCAAACGAAAGGGCGCCGCCCACTTGCCACAAGGAAGCGGGTCAAACGGGTCAAGTGGGCCCACTTGAAAAAATACCGCGCCACACATCCCACCACACTCTCATGGTGGTTTTTCCAAGGCCAAAAACAAGCCTTCTTTCCTGCGGTTTTAGGTGGCATTGGGCGGGCCCGGTGCATTCAAACATGTGCGTGATACTATGGAAAGTACTGTTTATGGGTGAAGCTTCAAAACGTCCCTTTTTTTAAAAAGCTTTTTTTTGGTTTCTACTGGGATGTCCTGCTTGTACTTGGTAAATGGATTATGACCCCTATGTAAGTAGGTTGTAAGTCCCCTAAATAGCTAGATACTAACTCCCATCGACACCCTAGGAACATGTTTTTTTTCGCCCAACCTTGGAAATCATGACCAAAAACTGCGAAAAGACCCAGTCGAATTTGGCTGGTCTTTTAGGATGGTCCACGGAGGAGCAAAGATTCCCTACTACCTACTTTCACCAAAGGATTCAGGTACCTAAAATGCAGGACTTGTTGAAAAGGCCATTCGGAAGGGGAACAACCCTAGCGGATTTATTGACCAGGGTCATTAACCACTTACAAGTCCAGGGATCATCCTTCAAGGACTATTTGCCGTTTGGGGCAATTCGTATGTTTTTGGGTCATTTTTTTTGACTTGGACTTCGTGGGATAGAATGGGCTCGTCAACCTAACCCCACCCTTAACGTACCCCTGCCTAATTCGTTGGGCTGTAGGTCCAAAGAGTGCCTCAATTTGCGGCTGTGGCTGGATGTTTTTTTTTTCAAGGTGGGCCGGGGTGGCCTTAAAACAACATTTTTATCCCGCGATCGTTGGAGACTTAGCCATACGGTCAATGTTTTCACCATCCCAAAAAAGGTCTTTTGAGAATTTCCAGGTGTCATTTTTGCGTTTGGGACATATTTTTGGTTTTAGCATTGCGTTGGGTGATTTTTTGTTTCAAGGAGTCTTGGATTTGGCGGCTCGCTTAATAAGCCCTTCTAGATTCGAGACCATTCAGTTTTTTGTTTTTGGACTTTTACAAGGCCAAAACTTGGGGAACTGATGAACCTGATTTGCGTGAGAAAAAAAACCGCAGGTGTTTCTAAATGGGTGGGAAAACTGTTTTCAAAGTAAAGAACCATGACCTCTATAGCAGCTTTGGGTGGGAGCTGGGGCCAAGATTTTTGAAAAATACAAAGTCCGCTCGCAAAGCGTGTTTGTTTCGGACTGCGTACGGACATTTTTAGTAGAGTATGATTCATGAAGCACCAAGGCTCGTCAAAGTAGCTAGCTACCAAAAACACAAGTCCCTCACCTCAAAAGGTAGCATTTTGGAAGGGAAACAGGACCCCCGTTTTTCAGGAAAATCTAGGTTGGTGAAGAATTATTCCATTTGGCCGCCAGACATATATATATATATATATACTCACATGTGCTAAGGTCTAAACTCCCATATTGTTTTTATCAATATATATGTATATATATATTAATATTTTTCAAAACAATCAAAGGAAGTTTAGTTGAGAAACTTCCGAGTTACGGAGATTCAAACATGCAAAGAGCCAATCAAGTAACAGTTCAGTCAAGTAACAGCTCAGTCAAGTAACAGTTCAGTAAAATAACAGTTCAGTCAAGTAACAGTTCTGTAAAGTAACGGTTCAGTCAAGTAACAGTTCAGTAAAATAAGAGTTCAGTCAAGTAACAGTAACAGTTCAGTCAAGTAACAGTTCAGTAAAGTAACAGCTCAGAGTAAAGTAACTCAGAGTAGTGTAGCTCAGTGTCAATAGAACTGGGCTCACACATACATGTACCATGTACACCATATATGTGCTAGTACAAGGCTGATGATCGCCTCCTTTGGCTCAAGGCAAAGACCTCACTGACAGAGCAAGGTCTGGAGCACAAAACATAAGAGCGTTGCTGTCTTGACAGTCACCCGCATTCATAACTGATTAATACTGACTATTTATAGCAGTTATATCGGTGTCACCTCCGTTGACAGGTTATCAGCCGCAAATATTGCTTGTTCCAAGAGCTGTGAGGATCAGCCGTACAAAAGCAAAGGTTGGGATATACCACCTGAGCTGAATGTCAGCGTCCGGATCTCCTGCAGATACTCCGGAATTCGCAGCCCCTGCTGAAACAAATACCAGCAGTGAGAACACCATTGCAACTGTAAGCTCTAACAGTATCCCAACTGATAGGAAATCTAATCGGTCAGGTTCGAGCCAAATGTTGTCTTGGAGCGTAATCCAACGAAACCAACCAACGGTAGGAGCATCGATGAATACATCATCTATGGAGGTGAGTGACAGATCGAAACAAATTAAGAGGTCCGATCAAAGAACCGCAAGATCACCGAAATCATCCAAATCCCCAAGAAGAGATAGTGAAGCCAGGGTATCTGATGTTCCAATGACTGCTGATCAAAGATTAGATCAACTGTTGACGGAATTGATGAGAGGAAATACCCCAAGGGGAGGAGGACAAGGGTCGGGGAGTCATCCATTAGAGTCATCACCCCCCAATCCTGTTAGTCCTTCCATGGCAGCTCGAATGATGTCTCCTCCGAGGGAATTAACAAGGGCATTGCCAATATCCCCGCAAAAGACTCCAATTACTCATATCAGAAGTGACGAGAATGGAAGGGAAGCTGTTGGAAAGAGTCAGCGTCCGAACTATAGGAACCTACAGCTGACCCAAAGGCATTAAATCATTTAACATCCGAGTTGGAATTAGCGGTGTTTTCCAATCGTGTTACGGAAGCTGAGATTCGAGAACGTAACCTGGAATATGAATTATCCCAAGAGATTCATTTGTTCAACCAAGCTCGTAAACTAGTGGTCGAGATGAGAGAAACGTTTTCAATTGAGGACCAGGGATGTATTCGGAGAATCGAAATGTTGGAAACCCAGAGGGATGAGTGAGCTGCAGGGATCATTGAGTTAGGTAATCGTGCTGAAATGATTCTTCAAGAACGATCTGAGGAGCATGATACCGAATTGCAAATGGTGAAGAATAGAGCTGAAGGGTACATAGGGTTTCAGAATCAAGACATCACGAAGCTAAGACATGAACTGAATCAAGCCAATGAGCAGCTACAAACTAATCATTTGGGTAGACAACAAACTAGTCATCATGAAAGGGAGATAGAACGGATGAATGAAGTTCTGAGTAATGAACTGTTGATGGCAAAAGCCAATTCCCAACATCATGAAGCTGAAGTTTCCCTAATGCAGAACGCCCTGAATGACAGAACAGCAGTTTTCAATTCCGAACTTGTAAATCTTCGTTCAACATTACAAAACCAGAATGGTCAGAATTCTAATGGATTTGGTTTTACTGACGAGGAGATAAGATCGTACTTATTGAGGAAGTTAGCGATGATCAGAGACGAGTACCATCAAGAGGCTGTAACTCATCAAGCAATGATCCAGAGTGAGGGCGATGTAGCAAGGTTGTATAAGGGGAGATATGAGCATATGGCTCAAAGCGCCCTTGGGAAAGACCCCAGTACTGATCAAATAATCAAATCTTTGAAGAGTAGACTGGATCATGAGGCAAATCATACCAATGTCTATCGGGAGAAACATGCTAAGGCATCTGAAGAGTGAGCGAAACAATGAGGAAACTGAAAGGTGAGGAATTTGAAGTGAAACAGAATAGTAAGGTACTTGATCGAACCCGTAAGAAATTGGAGGAAGAAGAACAAATACGGGCAAGATTGGACAGGATAAATTACTATTCCAAAAACGAAATGGAAGAGAGAGATATACGGATTGAGTTCCTGGAATCAGAGAATGATAGGCTTAGGGATGATCGAAACGAACATAGGGCATACAGTCAAGAACTATATGAACAGCTATGGGAAAATGAAGAATATGGAGCTCATGAAGTAGGCGAAGAAACACACGCGGAAACAGCCGAGCCAAGCAAAGGCGAAGCCAGCGAATCAAAGTCTCCCATCTCTCGAAGAGAGTCGGACAAAGTTGTGGTGCCACCTTGGCCCAAATCGCATGATCTCGATGGCTGGAAGAGCCAGCTAATGGCTAACATTCTTAGTGCGCGTGCTGATCCCGATCAAGAAGCTTGGATCTCGTGGATCGGTGAATCCTTCAAGCTGAACCCTGATATCATCAAAATGAGTGATTCATGTGGCCTTAGGTTTACCACAATCGATGTGAATCTTGCCAATGCATTGAATGCTTTGATTGCATCGTCAGGGGACAGTGGTAAAGAGGTAGGTATGGAGATTAAGGTGATGATTTTAGATCTCGCCCGTAGGGACCCACCACAAGTAGTCAAGGGAAGACAGATCGTCGCCATGATACTCGAAAGTTTCCGGAGTTCCACCCATACCGATCTCATGTTCACTGGTAAACATCTATACGAATTGAATTATCCAGGGGATAGCAAACTGAACTTGTTCAGAAACCAATGGATTCATATTCTATGATGACAAACCAAAGGATCTGGCCTTAAGAGACATATTGTTCGACAAGATCAAAGGATCGTCATCGATGGCATTATAGAAATCTAACAGAGGGTGATCCGAACAAGTCATATGACTACCTGATGGCAATCATGGCAAGGACCGTATCGGTTGAACGTGAAGAGAGAAATAGATTGGATAAGGCAAAAGGAATTAACCAAATTATGGGATCCAAAGCAAGAAAATACCACCAAGAAAGATGATAAGCCTGAACCAATCCCGAAAGCTAAGGCTGACAATGCTGCACCCGTACTACCGAAGCCAAATCCCAAGATTTATCATGAACATGAAAAGGGGAAAGGCAAGTAAGTATGGGAAGGGAAAAGAGAAGGGGAAAGGTAAAGATAAAAGTAGAGGAAGATCACCGAGTCAGGATCGAAAGTCAATTCCCTGTATATATCATTTTCAGAAAGGTGGATGTTCTAAGGGTAAAGATTGTCCATTCAGTCATTCTAAGAAGAAGGCACCCCGTGGTTCCGGTGTTGGACCCGGGAACGGCAAGGGAGGTAACCCGAAGAATGATCGTACACCTTCTCCGAAACCCAAAAGCGAGAAACCATGTTTCTTGTATGCAAAGGGAAAGTGTGATCGAACTGACTGTCCTTATAAGCATGAGAATGAAGCAGCTCCTGCCGAGAGCGGATCAGCGAAAGCTAAGGCGGCGGCTCCCAAAGCGAAAGCCAAAGCTGCAACAGCCAAAGCCAAAAGTGCGGCGGTAGTTGTGGAGGTCAATAGGGAGAATAACAATGGTTATCTATCCGATTGGTCCGATGCTGAAGATTCGTCCCCGGTAGCAGCTGGTAGAGCGTTGAAAAGAAAACCAATAAAGCATGTGAGGAAGGACAAGATGGTGAAGATAAAGTGGAAACCAGAAAGGATCCACATCGATGTAGGATTTGACACCAGTGGATTACCCAAAGGAAACAGAGTCAGGAAATCCGAACCTAGGTATGTGAGGAAAGAGTTCCTTAGATCTGAAACATTCAGACATCGAGCAATGGTTGGTCACTTGATAGCCAGAGCTAGAGCAAAGGTTCTCAACAACGACATCAATGGTTTGAAACCTGAAGTGACGGTCATGTTGGGAAAAGATGTATATGTTGAAGTGAAATGGAAAAAGGAAACGAAGTGGTTGAGAACATGGTAAATGCCATGTGCTTCCGCAGACACCTCTGGAAAATCTGCTATCATGGATAGTGGATGTGGTCATGATTTGATTTCTCAAAGGAAGGTTAAGGAATTAGATTTGGAGACATTCCTTGATAATGACGGGATGACATTCATGACCGCTAACGGGCTAACAGACTCTAATGAGATAACCATAATGGATCATGAGGGGTTAGGCCAATGTAAGTTGCACGTCCTCAATCAGACACCAGCCGTGTTATCCATTGGAAGTAGGTGTACTAAGAAGGGATATACCTTTATCTGGCCTGATGATCAACAATGAAGGCGTGCTGCACTTTCCTGGAAGTAGACGGAGACATTCCACATCTAATTCCCGACAAAATACCTGATGAGGAAGCTGTTCAAGAAGGTAAGAATAATCTGATAAAACATTTGGAATCTCTGATCCAAAAGTTGAAGGTGGATCATGGTGAAAGTGACAATGTCGACAACCCCAAGGCCATGGCAGGTGAAGACTCTGGAGAAGATTTGTTTGTACCATCAGATGAAGAGCCAGAGGAACCCCATATAGGGAAGAAAGGGGTCCCGAAGATGAAGACGAGGAATCACCACCAAGACATGAGGCTGGTGATAGGGAAGATCGGGAAGGATTTATTGAAGTTGATGTTGATCATGGAGAATCACGATATGCTAAACCTGGTACACTAGAGCAAAGAGGAGACATTTTAAGACAGGAAAAAGGGCATTCAAACGGAAGTTATCCAAGTTTGGTGACCTAATCACTTTTGACTTCGTGGACATGGGTAAAGCAACTGAAATGGGTTGGAGAGATCATAAGGAATTGCTCGTGATACGAGATCGGTTCACTGGAATGGTACTTGGATCTCCGGTACCAGACAAGTCAACCGAAACGGTGGTTAGAGTAGTAAAGAAGTTCATAGGAGAACGAAAGGTGATTTGTGCATACTCAGATAGCGCACCCTCTTTCGAGGCAAGTGAGTGAGCTCGGAATTCCATTGGACAATTCTCGCCCTGGGAGAAGCGTGACAAACAGCATAGCCGAGAGGAACAATCTTTTCATCCTTGACACTCGACGTGCCTTTTGCATGCAGGGCTACCGGCGTGTTTTTGGCCATTCGCCGTCGAATACGTGAGTCATGCGCTGAACATTGAAAGGCTCGAAGATGGAAGTTCATGGGAGAAAATGCATAAAGAAGCCTTTAAAGGTAAGATGATTCCTTTAGGAGCTAAAGTCAGCTTCAAACCCAGTGAAGCTAGGAAATCCGAGGCACCATCTAAGTTCAGTCCTAGAAGCGTTCCAGGCATATTTGCTGGATGCGAAATAACCACTGGAATGAAATGGAGCAGAAAGATGTTGGTTTGGTCAATGTCAGTGATGTCAACTATAAAACCTGCCTTCGACCTGGAGAAAGTCTCACTTAGGGTAGTCGACCCTCATGTTACTGAAGTGGTTGTTCCAGTTGAGCCATTCGAATTTCCCCTGAAAGCAGAATATGAAAAGATCAATGGTAGAATTGAAGGATTAAGGGATCGAGACGACCCCGAAATCGAGGATCAAGGGGGAGATGAGGATGAGGATGGGAATGACGACGATGATGATAGAGGGGATAAGCCTAAGGAACCAAAGATATCTGACAAGGAGAAACCTGAGTTGTTACACTACTCAGAGGGTGCAGCATCTGATGGGATCATCTATGTGAATGATGTAGGGGACGAAGTGAAATTAGACCCGAAAGGGAGAGCATACAGAGTCGGTAATGATGGAAGAAAATTGATGCCCACCAAAAGACCACCCAGGTACATTTCACCGGAAGAATGGAAGAAGATGAGTCCCAGAGAGAGAGAGAAGCATCAACCAAGGCTGCCGATGACATAGCAAGAGAAGAGGTTGAAGAAGAAGATCGGGTCGCAAAGAAAAAGAGTAAGAAAGAAAAGAAAGATAAAAAGGACAAAAAGAAGAAGAAATCCGACAAAGAAGCAGAAAAAGAAATGGAGGACATGTTCGAGGCTCTTGCAGAGTCAGCAGCGGAAGCTAGGGCGTCTGGGAGTAAAGACAAAGCTGCACCAAGCCCCTCTCTTACCGATGACGATGTCTCAACTGATGGTGATGCATCCTCTTACGATTCCGAAGAATATCATGATGAATGGCTGGAATGGGAAGAGTTTGTAAGCCAACAAGAGGGACCAGGAGTCAAAGAATCACAATCGAGTGAACATGTCTACGAAGCATTGGTTTGTATCACAGAAGACGTAAAAGTAGCTGTGCCTTTAAATAGGGTCAGGAAGGAAAAGATAGTTGCGCCATCAATGCCTTGTGTTCCGTCAGGGAGAAATCAAAGAACATAGGGAGAAATCAGTGAGCCAACAGTTACCTTTTCCAGCTGCAGTTTCTAGACCGGTATCCCGAAAAGAGATGCTAGAAAACCCCGAAGCATTAAAGAAGATGAGGGATGAATGGAATGGTCTTGCCGAACAAGGGACGTTTGAATTCGGAACTGTTAAGAACCCACTGATATTCGAGTATGATTCCATTCGCAATGAAGCCCGTTCAAACCAAGAAGAAATACATTTCGGGAGAGTTCATGGGATAATGGTCGAAAAGCACTGGCAGTTACCCAAGGAAGACCCCAAGAAGGAAATTCAAAGGTAGAGCTGTTTTACTGGGCAACAAGGTAACCAATCAGAACATCGAAGCTGCATTCTTGCAAGATTTGGGGAATTCGAAGCAGCACGATGGGCTGACTTATACGGTTTGTTACCCAAACATTCTGTCATGTTAGCAGATGCAATCCGTGCATATATTCAAGTCGACCTTAAGGGTCCGAGGTTCTTCGTTGAACTTCCACCTGAAGCTTGGCCATCATGGGTCAAACTTCAAGATTATCGTAGGCCTGTTGTCAGATTACTTAAAGCCCTCTATGGTCATCCGGATTTGGGAAACATGTGGGAACAACATTGCGACAAAGCAGTGAAAGAAGTAGGGTTTGTAGCAGTAGGTCCTGAATGGCCATCAACGTATTATCATAAGGAAACGAAATTACTTCTTGTGGTTTATGTTGATGACTTGAAAATGGCCGGCCCAGAATCCAGTATGAAACAGGGATGGGCAATGTTACGTTCCAAGTTAGATTTGGAGCCCGAAACTGATTTAGGTTTATACCTAGGGTGCCAACTAGTGCGGGGAGAAACCAAACTTAAGGATGGCACAAAGGTATCCACTATTACATATGACATGGAAAGTTTCCTTGAGCAAAGCGTTCAAAAGTATCTGGGAATAGTGGGGAAGGATACAATATTGAAAAAGGCGCCGACTCCATCCTTACCAGAACAAGCCAAGGATCATCCGGCCAGAGCTCCATGCGGGGCAGGGCCCGTGAGTCAGTGTACTTGGTGTGGTACCATTCATCCCATCACGGAACCGACGGCATCCAAGACGGATCCCACCGGTAGCAGTGCACCAAAACCGGGTGATGAGATGAAAGTGGGTGAGTTGGCTCCCCATGCTGCCAGAGTACTTATGAAACTACTGTACGCCGCCAGGATAGCAAGATTCGACTTGCTACGAAGCATTAACATGTTAGCAAGAAATGCCACGAAGTGGTCCAAGCATGATGACATTAAGTTGCATCATCTCATGTGCTACGTGAACTCCACGAAAGGTCAAAAATTGATGGTTGGGTTGGTAACGAGCTAACGGCGTTACAAATAGGGATCTTTGCTGATGCAGATTATGCGGAATGTGGCCAATCTCTCCGATCCACATCAGGGTCCCACATGCTGGCCTCCGGGTCGCATACACGATTTCCGTTAGCGGGGGGTTCCAAGAGACAAGGTTGTGTACGCCACTCGACCCCAGAAGCCGAAATCATTGCGGCAGATTATGCTCAGGGAGCATCCTCCCGGTCGAGCGGCGAGATGTTGGTCCTTTTCGTTGTGCCCCTGCTCCTGAGAGGGTGAAGGGACCGCGTGATCTTCAATAGATGTTGGTTGGACCATTAATTAGGTTTCTATGTAGGACCACCCATTTCCTGAATCATGCACATCCCATCCCTGAAGTTTAACCTGGGACCTATTGAAAGAAGCAATTTCTTTGTGTAAGGAGCCCATTGCCAAAAGGAAGACTTACAGTAGACAATCAGCATGGCTGGGTTTCAAAAGAAAACATGAAAACCACAAATCAAAGGGAAGGGCAATCTTTTTTGGCCATAACGTTTACATATGGCGATCGAGTCTTTGGGTTCCCACTTAAACATTCAAGGGGTAGTAGATATTCAGTTTTGGCCAAGGGACATCCAAACCCAGGAACTACAAACAGGCGCCAGGGTCAATGAAGCCCCTGGCTTCAGCCGCAAGACCTGGTAAAGGGCATGGGCATAACCTTCAGGACGCAAAATGTCCATGAATTTCTCGTCGTAGTCCAGGTCATAGGCTGCACATTTGCGTCCCTCCTGTGTTTAGAAAGGGCATAAGTGATGACCTTTTTCTTTTCATCTTTGAATTGTATATAATATCCTGTGATTTTTCTAAGAAATTTCGTGCAGGACCTTTTGAACGTGCAGGACCTTTTGAACAGAAATTTCTTGGAATTGTTCGACTTTTTTTGGGGGGAATTTTATGACTTAAGTATATTCTGATTACTTGGTCCAAAAGAGCTTACTATGTTCTTGAGGGATGAGTGGCAGGGGTCTCTAGTTACACCAAGGTGATGGAAGCACTGAAGATCCCACATAGGACAACCATTTTTAAACGCATAGCAGGCCCCCTAAAGAAGTCCTTCATTTCAGCAATGGAAACTGCCATCTTTCCAGAGAACAGCTCGAGGTGATCCAACGGCTCAAATTGGAGGGGCAACGCGAACACCATTGCCGCTAGAACAGCCAAAACCTGAAGTTTCAAAGTTAAAAAGACATGGGCCCACATGTTCATAATACGTATCAGGGAAAGGGCTCCTGTAGCACCAAACAATCTATTTGAGTTGGGACCTATCCATTTTGTGTCCAGGTTGGAAAATCCATGGCAGGGATATACATACCTGTTGGAACAAAGGCCATAACATTTAATCCTTGGAATTGTATTGGTACACTGAACAAATTACAAGTTACAAGTTAGAATAAACCCTTGGAATTGCATAGCTCAGAACTCAAAAGATTCAAGGGATTTTCCAATCACGAATTGATCCGCGGTTCTAGTTTCTGGAGTTAAATAGTTAAGGTCCCATGGCTCAAAGGCATGCAAAGACAGGTGTATCCAAGAATACCCCGGGGCTAAATGACCAAAAGAATAGGTTTCAACAAAGCAAATCCCCAGATACCTTTGGAGCTTGAAGCTTGAGCAAGCCCTGCATTGTCCACTTTCGCTGCTTGCCAATTCGCCCACCCGAGGCATTTGCCGTAAAACCCTCGTGCGCCTTCATTGCCATTTTCTTGGATGGCTTTTGAGGCACATTTCCCTTACCCATGTTTGCAGGCGATTTTTTCTAAAAGAGTTCCTGTTCTTGCAACTGGACCCCTAAAAGAGTTCTGAGCCTGAATGTAGCTTTGTGTTTTAACGTCTTGTGTAGCTTTCACCACTGGTATCAAAAACAATGATAACAATTTCAGTCACATGACCCAAACCCACCGCTGGGCAGCACCTCACTTGTTGGAGGCAAAATTGGTCACCACCTTGCATGGAAGCTGAAGGACGGTCAGGTCATGGGGCTTGAAAAGGGTAAAGCATTGGTCAAGCCTCCAATCGTAACCCCATGGATCGGAAGGTTGGCCAAAAACTTGGCGGCTCTACCAGCTAAATACTTTGACATGTTGGTGAAATCCTTTACCGGGATTCAATGTTTCAAACTCTAATCAAACGGGTCTTTTTGGACGCCTCACTAATTACTATCTAACATGTTTGTTTGACCCTGATTGGAAAGTGGAACTCTTTGAGGCACCTTTTTCTTTTAGAAATATTTGACTTGCCGGATGTTGGGAAACACATCTGGAGCCACCAACTCCCAGCACATGCGCAAGACTTCAGGTATGAAGGAACCAGTTGCCCCAAATGAATTCTGAATATATATATATAAATACTATATATAAGGATATTTCTAAGCATATATTATGTATAACATATTATATTTTTTGATGATAAATCACAACATACATAACAATTTCAAATATCATATATACATGGTATACCATGTAGAATTCATACTCCGAAAGCTGGTTTCATATATGCATACCTCGCTGCGTGCATGGCAAAGTTTGCGATGAAAAAAATGTGTTCAGCACTGTATTTTCGACGCAAAGCAACAAGCGACATCATTGTCACATTCCAGCCACTTAAGTTGTGTTGCTGCCATCCCGAGAGAGTTTTGAACAAAGACGCTAGAAACAAAAGAATGGAACAACTTCAAATCTCGAAACTTTTCGTATGAAGTACACCGGTTTGTTTTACGAAAACATCTTCGGGTTCTAAGCAGACTATAGCTCGATATACCTTTTTGCAGGGCTGAAGATCCGGAAGCTATCCCTGAGCTCCTTAAGACCCCCAACCCACCCCACGGAATCCTACAGAAACATCATTGGAGCCAATGATGTGCATCCCAAGTAGAGTAGCCAGGAAGAACACCACAACTTCGCCAACAAAGGTTGTTTGAACATTCTTTAAAAGGGGTGAACCTGAAAACAAAAAACCCAACCAAACAATTCGCCATCACACAAATCTTCCTGGTCCACCCTACTCCCGACGGAACCCGGATCGAGACTTTACAACTTCCCAAGCTGAAACTGGGCCACCATACCGACCCCAAGTCACCTGGTTGCAGGGGCCGGGAAACCCTTCAACAACTTTCTTGATGAAGTAGGCCTCCTTCTGCAAAAGAACTTCGATAACCGCTGCCCCAAAATTTAGGGTGTAACTATGGTTCCCTCGGTTAGGTTTGTCCAACTGTGGCCACGCTTCGCGTGGCAAAGGTGTCAAATCATATATGTTGTAAACTGTCGGATCAGGCTTTGCCTCCACCTTTTTATCCTTTTTGGATTTCTTCGAACCTTTCACACCTTTCCTACCACCACTGTGCTTAAAGCTTGCTTTCTTCTTATTCTTCTTGCTGACTGAACCCTTACTCTTGCGTTTCTTCCTGCTCTTGCTCACCTTCAACGGATCCTAAGTGCAGAACACCATTTTTTGGTTTGATTTTTGGTGATTGAAAAACGGAAGTACTTCAATATATTGCGTTCTCATACCCACCCAAAGGCTAGTTGTTTTTGTTTCAAAAAAACCAAGACTCAGATTCCTTGGGTGGGGTTTCCACCAATGGAAATCCCCAGAAATCTGGACGCTGACACTTGGGAGTTGCAAGAGCCACACCATCGCGACCACGTGCCATTGACCTTTCCCTGGCCTTCAGGGAAGAGAATGTGCTACTAGAGTTACACCTAAACACTGATATTAATATGAAGTCCGTTGGAAATCTTTCATATTCAAACCAACAAAGAAACATGACGTAAACCGGGGTGCCTGAAGGAAAACTCGAACCGTTGCATCGGAAATGCGAAGTAGTAAGTAGTGGGACTGGTACGTGTGTCCCTTATCATTCCCCACTTGGATGTAAACAAACCTTTCAACAAAATGGCCCATACCTGGATAACAATCACAAACAGCGTTGAAATGTATGGGTGGGAAGCAACAGCATGCATCCAACTTTCAACAATGAATTTTACCTACAATCACCTACATACATCATATCAGCCAAACTTACTTACCATGACCCTGGAAGTAAAGAAAGGAAATCAACACTCATATCATCAGCGACTTTAAAATGAAAAACAAAAAAGTACTTGGGCTTATCCCACCTTTGCAAAGGTTTCCAAAGCATCATTCTTGATAAAATTCAAAAACGCATCTTCAGAAACCACAGGACGTTGGTCTTCGTCCACTTCACTCTCTGAAAATTCCCCACCCCCGACATGTGGATACTCCTCCGGATCCCAAGACATGTCATCCGAACTGTCTTGGTGTTGTGGGCTTTCACCCCCAGCTTCTGGGGAAGGCACTGGTTCGGGAGGTTCCGACTCTGAATCTGAAAGTTCAGACTTGACATCTTGAGGTTCAGAAGTACGAAATGGATTAGCAATCTCACTATCACGGTCACTATCGCTCATTGGTTCTTTCTCACCACCAGTCTTTGGGACCACAAACCTCTTCCAAAAGGCTTTAAGTTTGGGGCAAGGATGGTTTGGTGTTTCGGCAGGCTTGGAGGGATGTTCGGGCTCAGGTTCACGAGGGGCCATAGGAGGCTCAATCGTATCATCAACCTTACGATCATCATCAGATTCTGGGAAAACTCAGAACAAGAACCATCAGAACCCTTAGGCTCTTCCTCACCCAAACTCTCATCACCCACGGGGACACCATCAATATCAGACTCCACAACAAGATCACTCGGGTCTGAAGCGCAATCACCGCGATCTTCCCCACCATCCGCGATAGGCTCCAGGTCCTCCAATTCTTCCTGCAACAAAGCGAGGAAAGAAATCTATCGAGTTTCTATTCATATTTGTTTCAACATGTTTATCTATGTCATAATGTAAAAATCCCAACTTCAGACCTCTAGTCTAATGGCAAGTTTACTGACTTCAAAAGCAAACCGCTAATACCTGAAAAGAATTGAAAAGACATCCAGGAAAGTAGCGTATGGATGCAATATTTTCTCGAGTTTTAGCCTCGCAGTAATGCAAAAACATGGAACAACCACCCCCATCAAAACAGTCCGTACCACGACGACGCTCTGGAGACATTCGCAACAGAGATTTCAGTTCAGCGACGTTCTCATCCGGGCTAGTTGGACCTAAGATAGATCGCTGACAAGGTTTCAAAAACACAGGGCATATAGATGTTACGTGTCGGCGTAGGGAGTTTCACAAACGTAAGTGGCTTCCAAACAACATGTGACCCTTTTGTTTTGGACCTAGGAACTGTTTCTGAACAAATGGCGCAAGGAAGACAACAATTTTTTGATGCGTTTTGCCTCCACTGCTGCTTTCTCTGCTTTAGTCTCATTTTGCGCTGGAATCAATAAGTGTTTGCTCAACCTGGCATCCAGTGCTAGAAAAGCATCTGCCAAATAGAACCCACTTGGCACCTTAAAGAAAATGATCCCGGGTGGAAAACAAATCAAGAACAAACAGTCAAACCCTGGAACATGACACCTTTGAACAACCTATTGTTTGCTTAAAATGATGGTACCAAGAAACGCGGTCAGGGCTCTCCGCACACACCGGATACAGCCAATTGAAATTCACACTAATGTCCTGACAGTCCCATAACATCACAACAAATAAGGGTACATGGTACATCCATAAACAATTTTTGGAAATCAAAATACGCAATCCCAATTCCTCTGCCCCTGCGGCCGTGATCTCAGATTTCAATCTGATGAGGCGACATCCAGCAGGTAACTGGTTGTTGATGATCACATCCAAAGCATTGCGAGGGAGTCGCCGATGCCACTCATCCGCCAAGCGAACCTCAATCCCGCAATTTTTGTTCCACAGGTTTGATTGAAACTCTTCAGCTGGGGTTTGGAAAACAGGAACCTAGCAACGCCTGAAAAGTGGAAACCTAGCAACACCCATTACCCAATTTCAGCAAACAAATATCCATCAGCAAATGATTGAACCAAAGCCACCACCGCTTACACTACAAAAACCGAATGCGGCCAGGAAACCACCTGAGCTTCAGTCCACGCAATCTTTCCAGGTCCTAGGCCATACCCAGGCCCATGACCACCCATAAGGAAAAACAATCACCCTTCGTGAAACCCAAGACACTTATCAACCAGAAATAGGATGTCACCCAAATGAGATTCAAACATATTCAAGCATGCCTTTGCGGAAAGGTCGCAAATTTTGGAAGAAAACATGAAACTACCCAAACGCATGCAGCTTAGAGTCTGGTTGACTTCCAAGCTTTGGGTGAACAATCAGGTAAGCCAGCTAAAGCCATGGCCAAGCACGGTGGTAGGGACAAGGGGCACCACTGCACCACTGACGCTTGAAACAAATGCGCTAACCAAATTCAAGGTGTAGCGAAGCCCCCATTCAAAAAATGACAACAAGCCATCAGCACCACAGCCCTATAGGCATGAGGCCTCACATACATGTATATTTTGAAAGTTTTTTTGGGAGGGCTCTGTTGTATATACACGTATATACACGCACGCATATGTTGTTTTTTGAGGTGTAAATACACGTATTATACACGCACGGGGTGCACATGTGAAAGTATTGCATATACATTTATCTAATTTATCTATATACATGTGTACGCAGATTTGCTCGGACTGCCTGCAGGACCTTGGAATTCTGAGCACCGCGGAACCCGCTGTGATGAGATTGAAAAAATCAATTCAGAAAAACACTGGGATGAAACCTCTGCAGGAAAACAAAAACCCAGTGGACTCGAAACGTGTTTTTTCACCTTCATTGGTCACAACTGCCTAAAACAAACAGTTCCTTTTATCATCTTTTATCAGTATAAAACTTTAGATGCGAAGCTGTGAAATCACTGTGGCAAAAACGGAAGTGGCGGAAGTTTGGAAAGGTGTTTGTGACTTGTTTTTGGTCTTCTTTAACCCCCTTAAAACCCAAATATAAATATATTATATCTATACATATTTTATGGAGCCTGTAAGAGTTGGCCTCGTCCTATTTATATATATATATATATATACATTTTTTTTTACACCGCGTTCCCTTAAGGAAGTCTTGAAAGGCCTTGGAAAGCCAAAACCTGATGGCTCAGTGGCACACTGCCAAACATATGTGCTTGTAGCTTTGCACATGGGCCAGCAATAGTGTGGTTGAACTAGTCGTTGTGACTTTGCCAGCTAATATGACTTTGCTGCCAGCCAGCATGCATGCGCCAAAAGCTTGCACATGAGCAAACATGACTCTTGCCTGTGACAACAAGCATTTTCTACAAAATGCACCTGGAGTCGCCTCATGTAGGAAAGGCGTCCTAGGGACAACTTGGGAGCCTCACGGTGTTCGACACATGCATCAGATCATCTTTAACAAAAGGATCTCTAGGGAGTGTCACATCTCTATGTTGTTGGTTTCCGAATTTGGGTGGCAGGTTGCTCCTACCTTGCCTTTCTTCTTCTCGCAGGTTTTCAACGATGCCTCCTGTGAGCCTGACATATTTGGGCCCTGCAGCACTGGAATCACCTTCCATGAACAGTCGTGGTTTCTCATTTCTGTTGGCTCCACCAGCTCTTATGCCCCAGCATTAGAGCTGCTCGCAGCGCTACAGGACAGGTCTTTTGCCCGTTGGAACGCGCCCCGCACCCCGCTCCGGTCGCCCCGGCCGATGAGGATCCACTTATGGGATTTCCACTTGTTTTAGACAACGGGGAATAACTCCACCAAATTCGCTGCTTATGTTTCTTTCTGGGATAGAATACTTGTAAAAACATGATCATCTTTAAGATTTTGCTTGAAAATAAGATTGAACAAGTGATTGTTTGATGACGTTCAATCTGATTTGATTGTCCAATGCATGCTGCCGCCACAACACATTTCTTGCTCTTGGCTCCGCTTGAACCATCGCCATGCACGATACTGGAATGAGATCCTAGAATCTCAACGCATCTTTGATCTTGCTCATCCAGGATCATGGATACAATCTTGCTTGTGTATATATTTGTGTATAGATTGTCTCCCTACCAGCGCAAGGTGCATGTTCATGCCTACCATCATACTTCAATGATAATCCTCCACCAAGATTCACATTCCAACTAACAATCCTCCAAGGCTTCTTGATATATAAATTGGAGTTACCAAACTTCTGCCTAAGACCGTAACAGCAACTGTCAAACTCATGAATTGTGGATTCTGTCCCTTCATTCATAAACTTGACGTCGTCGTTGTTCCAATATAGGCATCCTCTCGGCAGTTCCATGTATATTCCTACTCTTCTATTGACGAATGCAATGAAAAGTATTTCAAATCTTCTCCACAGGCATCAATGATTGCTTCTGTTTGTGGCCCCCTACTACGATTCGACCTGGCCCGTGACGACCCCCCAGCGCAAGGGCCCGCAAAGGGCATTGTGTCTCTTTGATCTCTCAAGGATGACGGTGCTTTGTGGGATCCATAATCGGAATTTAGGTCATCATGCATGGTTATCGTAATTATGAGTAAGTTTATTTCTCCTATACTCCTTCTTTTCTTGATTTCTTCTCTTGCCTCTTTGCACTCAGTACTGTGAACCAGTTCACTTCTTCCGAACAAAGTAGAACCAATCTCGGTACTCCACAGCGAATTTCCAACATGGTGATCACTACATTACATCCACCATCCCTTGCATCTTCTTCTGATTAGTTTCATCAGTTCAAAGTCCTCATCATTTGATTCGCTTTTCGATCCTACCAGTATTTCTCTCCATGATTAAAGTGACCGACCCGACCCCCCTCCCCTTCTCGACGGTACTTGATATGTCCTGTGACGAACATCTTCCTTAGGGGGATCGTTCTGATGTTCTGGGAACTCATCGAAGGTGCTGACAAGCATTGTTTTCTTGATCTTCGTTGGAAGATGGTTCTTCCTTTCCATGTCAGCCCTTTTGTACTGACCATATTCATCCCTGTTCTCCAATTGTCGTTGTGTTCTTTCTACTCATCATCTCTTCCTGATATACTCGTCCTTAGTGTTTTCCTCTCGTCCTTGAACGCGTGTTCCGGGATTACTGGATGTGGAGATTCTTTAGGGTCAAATAGTTTGCTTCTCAGCTTGTTGTGTACTCGAACTATTTGATTTCCTTCCTCTATCCAATAATCCTTTGTGTTTTTGTCCTTAAATCCGCTCATGTCGTTTTCTACAACATAAGTATGAATCTGCGAAATCGTTTGATGCGCCACGTCCCACCCCCCATGAACGATGCGTGATAAGGCATTGGTCACGGAGGCCTGAGATTCAGGCAGCGCATTAACGAATTGCGGATGAGCGATAGTTCGCGGATGAAAGAGATCAGCGACGGATAATTCGAGGCGAGGATGGGTACGAACGACAGGAGCGGCAGTGTCGCCCACGGGATGAAATTGGAATACCGCTCGTGCAGCCCAAACATCGAATCGAGTGTCGCCCAAGAGTGGCTCAACTCGTGTCTCAATTTTGGTCCATTGTCCATTGCGAAGAACCCACGTGGAACGAAGCCAAGGCTGCAGACGCAAGCCTGTAGGATAAGTTCTGTACATGCGAGGAGTTTTCACAACAACAAATGGATCAACATTTGGTATCTCTTGCAGGCCTTCTTTGCTTGACATGCCCGCAACGTACAGATCCGGTGGTAAGATCGGTGTTTCTGTGTAAGGGAATGTTGGAATCTTGACACGACGATCCTTGTAATGTTGATCTAACCCTGTGGATATATCATGTGTGGGTTGCATGATAGACCATACGTCTTCAGAAGAGATTTCATCCTAAGAAAGAATGTTGATAAGCATACACGCCCGCTTCCAGGTCATGTGATCCTTGAATGCTTTGGTATGAATGTCAGCACACATCTTAGACGTAACCTCGTAAACCAGATAAATGAGGTCATTCTGAAATATCTCATGCATCCACTGAATACTAATACCATGTGTCCTCTCTAAGTGACGCATAGTAGGATTCTGGCCACTGCGAATAATAGCTATCATACCTTGATTGTCATCATGAAATACAATCTTGGTGTCTCTTCCTGCTAAAGTTTTCCATAAGCTGATAACAGGTATGGCATGTGTTCGCAGGGTGCGGGCAGGCAACACAATGGTTGCACGGTGCGTGCTGATCATTCTCTTAGCCTCGTCCCTGGGAGTGAATTGGTGTTTAGAGCAACCGCAGGGCTCTCTTATGGAGAGGCACCCTGCCATGCAAAGCTTATTTTCTCTTGTGAGGGTGTGGAGAAAACGAGTTAAGATGGGCGATTTCAATGCAGCTACTGACAAAGCTACATGGCTTTACTCAGGACTGGTGTGACTAAATTGGTTTTGATGTTACAAGTCATATTTCGGGGGTCTGCGGTTTACATCAATGAGTTCTTTTTGTGGTGGGCAATCCAACTCTCTGATCAAAAGTCACTAGATCTGATTGGTTCATTATGCAATCTCTTACATTCCGAAAAAATACGGTTTGCCAACAAAAGACACCTTTTACAACAGGACATTCTCATATTGAAGAGATAGATGCATTCCGACCGCGTCGAGTGCAACAAGCTGAATTGGAAGCCCCCATGGTGAAGCACTATGTTGACCGGCATGGGAAACCCCGTGTGCAGGGTGCTGGAGGGCTCAAACGGAGCCAAGCATACACTGCAGCGCTACTTGTTTGCTGTTTGGTACTTGTAAAATGTTTGGTTTAAACCACGAAAGCTGTTATGTTGTTGTCCCTGCGCGACTATATACTTCCATCCCGAAGTACCAAATTTGTTATATATCATCCTGAGTCCAAATCCCCATTTTTTGTTACATATCATCCTGAGCCCAAATCTTCATTTTTTAAGTTCCATCCTGAAGTTTCCTATGTCATACTTTACATCCTGGCCATTCAGGTTTGGGAAGGCTCTTGCATCTCTGAGAACCAAACACTTGAAGAAAGTTCGCAAGCAAGCCAAAGCCTTTTTGAAGGATGCAGCTGAAGGGGCAGATCGTACCCGGCATCCCAAACTTACTCAAGGATTTAACAAATGGTTGAAACAGGCTGACCTTGAACCTGTTTTCAACTACCTCACCAGCTAGGGCTGTATGTGAGTTTTGCTTTGCATATTTTGTAGAGTACCAGCCTGTGTACAGAGTGGGTTGGCCAATTAGATGCCATATACTTTCCGAAATTAGTTCCAGCGATTCATGACAACCTTTCTTACCATGCAGCGTTTCAAAAACATGTCTGCAAAACATAAAGATTCAAACGTTGATCCATTTCAATTTCCCTTGGCAACATGGAGCCCCATGGACATACGGTACTCTATACAGAACACGCCTGCTGGTCCATCCAATCCACACCATGCCAGGTGCAGGATGCCGCGGATTGTCCTGCAAAACATTGGGAAGCCAGGTGCCCCCCCCAAACAGCAGGGTTACTGCAGCGGTGGGTAAAAAAATCAAAGTTATAGCTAAAGTGGAAGCCGTGATTTGTACGTGAAAAAGCCGTGATTTGTCGTGAAAAGCCGTGATTTGTAGAATCACCTCAAAATCTATAAATCCTAAAAAAAATCCATCGAAAACTCAAGCATGGCATTACAACAATCTATTTGTAGACGTTTTGGCTTTCCGGGAGTGGTCGTTTGCATAGACGCTTTCAAGGCGTAGGCTTTTTTTGACCATCATGGGAAAGGATGCCGTACCTCCCAAAAAGCCCAAAAGGGTTCCTGATCCACCAAGGGTGCGGGTTAGTGGGAAAACAAAGACCCTAAGTCCTGCTTCGACTACATCAACTACTGCTTCTACTGCTTCGGGTTCCAGGGACAAGGGGTTTGTTTACCACACCCCACCGACTCGTCCCCCTGCTATCAAATCTCCCAGTGCTGCATCCAGCCAAGAGCTAGAAAATGCTGTGGAAAGAAGCAAGAAGAATGACAAGATCGCGGCTCGAGCAAAGGATGGGCAGAGAGTCAAAGAAATGAAGGAGAAAGACATAGAGTCAGGAGGCAAGAACGCCGAAGATCTCCAGAAGAAGAAGCTGCAGCAACAGGAGAGGCACAGGCAGAGAGAAATTGAGAAGAAGAAAAAGCAACAGGAGAAGCAAATGCAGGAGGAGAAGGAAAGACAGAAGGAACAAGAGAAGAAAAGGCAGGTGGAACAGGAGAAGGAAAAGCAGAAGGAAGATGAGAAACGACTGAAGAAGAAGGAACAGGAGAAGGAAAAGCAGAAGGAAGATGAGAAACGACTGAAGAAGGAACAGGAGAAGGAAAAGCAGAAGGAAGATGAGAAACGACGGAAGAAGGAACAGGAGAAGGAAAAGCAGAAGGAAGATGAGAAACGACGGAAGAAGGAACAGGAGAAGGAAAAGCAGAAGGAAGATGAGAGACAACGGAAGAAGGAACAGGAGAAGGAAAAGCAGAAGGAAGTTGAAAGACAACAGAAGAAGAAAGAGAAGAAGCGATCGAAGCATGAAGAAGAGCCAGAGATAGAGATAGAGGAATCCAAGAGGCAGAAGAAGATGGCGGAAGACATGCATCAGTTTGATGCCTTTTTGGAGAGCTTGGAAGTAGGTGAGAAGACTAAGACTGATGATGATGCTGATGATGACGAATGTGAAGGTCTTGGGATGGAAGAAGGAGGCGAGGAGGAACAAGAGGATGATGATGAGATGTTGGAAGATCCGGAATTATCGGAAGAAGCAGAAGAGAAAAGTGAAAAGCAAGAAGACGCAGAAAGCGATTGCGATTCCAGTTCTGACATGGTAGAAATGGGCCCTTCCCAAGATTCAGGCTCCTGCAGTGAGGAGGACAGTGAAGGCGAGGAGGCAGAGGCTCCTGGCCATGCAGCGTTTGAGCTTGCAGATGCAGCGAAAAAGGCTGAAGCTGAACCTGTGAAGGCCAACAGTACTTTGGCTATCAGAAAGTTCTTCTTGAAAGTATATTAGGCTAATGATCCAACCATGACGTTTCAACACACTTTTGAAAAGCTCCGGGATCTTTTGCCCTGTACTGATATTTTGAAATTTGGCACAGCTTGAATACTTCATGTCTCCCTTCCGATTTGCTTCTAGGTACCACTCATCGCGTTGAATGGGCAGCATTCACTCGGGAGATCAAGAACAGGGCAAAATTCCCCATTGCACTCAGCGATCATTTGCAGCGGGACAAGAATGACTTGTTCAATCTTTGGTTGGAGAATGACAAAAGCCTCAACAAGCTTTTCGTCTTGAATCAGTACAAATTTTATCTTATGACGATTTCCAAACCCCTATTTCCCAAGCTGTTCCCCATTTCTGTTTCCTTCACCTCTGCAACTCGCATCGCACTCCAAGGGTGAAAGTGGTCCTTCAGCGCCAAGTTGAAGCAATCAACCGCGTTCGGACAGGTCGGGAGGGGAAAAAAAAGAGAGACCTCGAAGCCATTTATGCACCGGAAAAGGTTAAGACGCTAACAGATGCCCTTCGAGCGAAGGGCATGTGGTATTGGGACCCAGATTTTGTTGGTGATGAGGAAGACCCTGGGGCCCAGCTTTATGAAATGATCTTCTTTTGCTATGACTCAATGTTTCTCCCAAATCACATTTACCTATATTGGTGTTAGTGTATGTGTACCGATGCCATTCTTCTACAGTTGTTCCTGTCTCCAACTATCGGCCATCTCGACCTAGGAGATTTATTACTACGCCCATGGAGGCAACAAGATCCAACGAGATGATGTCACTCGTGAAGGGATGACCCTCCAGGGTGATATCGCAAATCCTGATGCTGAAACACTCGACGCCCTCACCAAAGATGGTCCTCTGGCTGCTGGAGCGCTTCCAGCCTTGGATGTTGGGCAGGCTGAAGGTACGAAGCACGTTTGGCAATCTACTGCTGGTGGAGGTGTTTCAAAGATCAAGCCCCCCAAAAGGGATGCTGCTACGCCGAGTGCAGAAGTTGCTCCCAAATCTACCCTTGAGTAGGGGCCTCATTTATGTATGTTCTGGATGTTGAGGGTGAACTGCATTTTTTCATTTGGAGATTTGGTGAGTTGAAACACTATAGATTATTAAGTGTGCTCAAACTTATTCCCATTCCCTATGATTCTGTTTACCTTAGAGTCTGGGTGTTGCCCAGGTTGGCTGCTGAAGCTATGCAAAAGGCTTTGGGTGAATCTGCCGAGTCCCGGAAGCTTGCTATCTCTCTTAAAGCTGTGGAGTACGGTGGGGAACTCACCCAAAAGCTTTTGGGGGCCTCGAAGGATCTTGAGAAACTCTATGAGGACTACATTGATCTAGGAGCTCGCAAAGTCAAAGACCAACACATATACCAAAAGCTTCTTGACAAAACCGCTGCGACGTTCAAATGGATCGAGAAAGGGAAGGCGCTACATACCAAAAAAATCCAATCAACGCATTCAAATTCCTCAAGAGATGTCCAGTGTATTGAACTCAAATTTCTTCTTTTCATAAATGTGATCTACAAAGTAAATATTGGAACCCTGTAGTATTGATCTCCACAGTCTATCCTAGAATGCATGTGCCATATATAATTGTTTCATTTGTTTCTCGGATTCTGTACATGTGTCTATCTATCATCAGTTTCTCCCCTGAAAGGCAGCGGCAAAATCCTTGCTGAGCGGACTCAACAGGAAAAGCAGAAGGCCCAAGGCAAGTGCTAAGCCAAAGGCGAGTGCTGCCAAATCTGAGTCTTGAGTCTATTTTGTATGTGTTTGGGCTTCCTTTGAAGTGAGGAAGTAGTTAGATGGAGGGGCGATTGGGGTCGTCCAATTCCAAACGACAGATGCTTTGAGAACTTTGAAAAACAGCGTTGCGTTTCAACTGCATTCTTTCTTCAGAAACTTCATGAGTATAGGTGGTTTCACATCCTCAAACTTCAGGCTAGGATTGAGATATAGCATTTACTGGAATGAAACTATATACCATTTGTCAATACAGCCCTGGAAGAAAAGGTTCAGGTTGACAATCTTGAGGAAAATCATACAGCAAACCGACCGATTCTGAGAGACTACTTGGGCCCCTCGCAGGTAGCAACCAACCA
>Ga0126337_10000173_pt1 | contig 26881 bp, 17 predicted proteins | sample DipCmetagenome_FD_92527 | JGI IMG/M metagenome (GOLD analysis project Ga0126337, IMG submission 92527) | Coral microbial communities from La Bocana,Puerto Morelos, Mexico - Diploria C A metagenome | ecosystem: Host-associated > Invertebrates > Cnidaria > Coral | place: La Bocana,Puerto Morelos...
CTATGTTTCAACCAATAGCGTAGCTCCACTTTCTCCATATAAACCCACACACAACCCACAATCCCTCCATTTGCTCTGACGAAGGGCTAACGCTCGAAACGTCAGCTTTATAACTCATTACGGCGGCCAATTTACATTTTCAACTTAGTTGATATAACGAAATTACCTTTTCACGGTTAGATTGTCTCATTTGCATTACAATGTAAAAACTACAAAAAAACTACAAAAACTAAAAGGCTAAAACTATAAAACATCTCGAAATTGCCTCACATACATACTAGATTGATTGTGATTGGTTTTTCACTACTACGCTACACGATTGGCTTCAAAAACTCGCGGCATTTTTTATCCAATCAGAAGTAAAAGCAATTGTGACGCACTCGCACTTGTTTCCCGCGCTTCACGTCAGCTACATGTAACACGTTCTAGGAGTTTTGATTGGTGCATTGTATTGTCTCTGTAATTGGCTAGACTGATCACTTCGGTTTTGGTTTTAAATCTAAATCTAAATATAAATATAATTCGTCGGCAACATCCAGAGGACATGATGCCAGCTCTGAAACATTAAAATGATGATAAAAAACTAAAACTACAAAAAATAATAAAATTTGCAAATTATGACACCCAATTAAAAACCACTCTATGACGTACTTATACACCGTTATTTCTCGGGACTGGACTGAAAGGAATGGAAACGTTACCGTGTATCTGATCAAACAGGATTTAGTTCTACTCAACTGTACAATTTGATAGCTCACCTTAAAGCATTAAGAAGACCGTCTACAGAACCTTGAGGTTGATCTTTTAACACTTTTATTGACGCTTTTATCTACGAAATAATAAAAATCACGTCGTAAATTAAAACCAATTTGCATTGACGAGTGGTACGTTTTGGTAACAAGAGTCAAGAGTAATCACACACCGTAAACGTCATGCGCGCAGCAAGAAGCAAAAGATTGGAAGGGGTGGGGTGGGGAGGAATAAGGGAGTGACTCGCGTTTACCTCCCCCGCCTCCTTTCTTCATTCGGTCCTGGATTCCATGCAAAATGACCTTTTGTTTCTTTCCCTTACTTTCATTTGTGTCAACTTCGATGAAAGAGTTCCTTTGTCCGGGACATCTTTCACCCAAGAAATCGCATTTATGTTTTTTATTAGCATAATCTACATGTACAAAGCTCACAGTATCTGTTCTTCGCTTGTGAACATCTAACGTCATAAGGTGCTTAAGTATAGAATCTTAAGTTGTTGAGAAGAAGCATTTCTCCACCCCCCTATTAAAGCTGAAAACGACCACATAGTGACGTTTCTTGCTAGCAAGGACTAGGACTGCAGTAGTCCCAAGGGTTTTTACAAGCTAAGTTTTGTAAGCTCAAGGATTCACCAGTGCCGACTGGATAAACAAGGATTTATTTGCAACAAAACTAGAGGGGCGCTTGAGAAAAACCAAAGTATAAGGGAACTGGAAATTATTAAATTATTGGTCACAGAAAGCGACTGTTATGAACCCTTTATGTTAGCACTTACATCTATATTTGATGTTTTAGCGAATGCTCCTACGGGATGTACGTGATCATAAAGAATTATAAGACCAACCTAAAAAAAAAAAGAAAAGTAAGTCATAAAATCAAAATACTGGCTCAATCATTAAATAAACAATTACATCCACACGGTTTATCCTGTATTCTTGATCAGAAAATTTTCAACTGTAACTAACTAGACAAAAGATTTTCTGTACAAGTTATTATTGTAACAAATAATGATGATGGTGATGATGTTTTACTGGCAAATCCAACTAAGTTGGCTCTTCTATGTTAATACATGCTAAAAAAATACAACTAGCTTACAGTGAACGACTCAAAATAACGACTCAAAATAAAACTTAACTTTACAGGACTATAAGTGTGTGTGTATGGGAGTGATGTATGATGTTGCAACTACGAGCGCGAGTGCGATGTGTAACAATTTTAATTATTTCTGTAATTTTAATATTATACTTAGTCTTAATCTTATACATAGTTTAAGTTAGGAAATATCGTAATGTGTGATTGTGCGACTACAGCTTACCTTTTTTATATACTTCTAAGAAGCTTTTATTGTTCCATTTTTATTTTTATTTCATGGCGTAGCTGTAAACTAGCTCTAAGCTAAGCATACTGACCATGTTAAATAAACGATTGACTGACTGACTGACTGATTACAAAAATATACATGCTAAAAGATTTAAAAATAAAAAAGTTACATCAAAAGTTTTTTCATCTGCTTTTCCTTAAAACATGTGTTGGCATGGTGACTGAACTCATGTGTAAATTATCTCCAGATCTAAGTGAGGCAGTTAGGGAATTAAAAGCCTTTGAGGCACAGAAGTTGAAAGATCCAGGCATGTGCCTACATGTAGTCTTATTTCGCTGCTAGAGCAGCGAGTCTGTACATGTACATACTGCTGTAATCTTGGGCGTCAAGGTTAGTGACTGCAACACTTCATGAATCTTTAACCAACTTACCATTACTCGAAGACAAAAGAGATATGTTTCTTGGTTTGCGACTCTAGTAGGAAACTCTCTGCAAATAAAAAAATCTATTAGGAAAGAGAAATGACACAGCCCCTTCACACTGGAGTCAGGACTGACCTCAGCTCTGAATAAACAAGCAACCAGAGAATTTTTCAATAAACAAAAATTCAAGGTAGATCAAAGCTGTGAGTTACTAGACCAGTGCACACTATTCACATTGTTTTTGTTGTAGTGCATCCTTTTACATGTAACAGAATAGATTCATGATGAACAAAACACTTTGACTTTTCACGGCCAGAAAAACTTTCTCCCAGAGTACGGCAAGACTGTTGTAACCAAAGATGGAAACTCACAGCAGCCTCATTATATACATAGTCTCTGATTTCCTGCACACTTGAACAAGAAATTCAACATTTCCTGTGAAGTACTTACAAACCCTGACTTCTAACCCACAATAACTATACTACACTAACAATTTCCATTTCTGAACAACTTCATTAATTAAGGACCAAAAACACAAAGAACAAAATAAAGTACTTACGGATTTTCTATCATAGTTCTGCATAAATTTGCTAAAGTGCTAAGACAATCTGTTGTATTTTCTATTGGAAGGCTTTTGTTCTGCAAGTGAGACAATGAGCAATGGATTAGCATAACGCTTAATTCAAAATATTGATTCAACTTATGATGGGATATGCATGATGATCACAGTAGCCCGTGTCATAACAAATGAAAGAGTGTCACATTAGTTTTGTGGAGGTCATGCCAAGTCACGCTAGGCACATCATGCTGTCTCTCAACATGTCATGTCATGTCACGCCACACCATGCCTGCATGTAAGTGGTCTTAAATTGTACCAAATGAATGTAGATGACTTTTATTCACCTTAGGCAAATAATATTGAACAAAATCTTATTACCTCTGTTACAAACTTTGATGTGGCATCACTAAGAGTTTTTAAAAGAGGTGTGGGGTAGGCATAAAATAAAGACATCCTGTTGGCCATTTCGTTTGATACTTGAATTCCTTCATTATCATCATCCTGCATAAAAGAATTATAAAAATAAATAAACACGTTATTGAATGGACTGTTCCTCGACAGTGAAATATTTAGACATCACTTGGTACAATGTGAACTCATAAGACAGTTGTTAACCTTGTTAGAGTTGAAATTAAAATGGGCATCTCACCGCATTTGCCATTTTTCTTCTGCTAAGCGTTCTCCTGTAGTAGCTAAAGTCGTTTTGAATTGCTGGATTTGTCATCTGTCAATGTTGAAAACAAAACAGGTATATTTTTTCAATTATGCAAATAAAAAATTCTAGTTCACTGCAGTAACAAAATGAGCCTGAATTCAACAAGTTTGATGTCGTACTGCAAGTCAGCACCATACAATTTATACCTTTAAATCATCAAATTTAAGGGTGAAGTGAAGAATTTCTGCAAACTGCTTTGCCAGTGCCTGTGACAGAGAAAACAAAACAAAACTTAGAGGATATTGGACTAGCAGTGGTGCAATCCAATTGGTGGATTTTAGTTATTGGGCCTCTGAACTAACTTAGTCACGTAATAAACAAATGATATTCACCTGCTGACGTTCAAGGTGCTCAAGAGGTGTCTCTGGTCCAGCACAAAGAGCGTGAAGAAGCTGAGGAAGGACAGTCTCTGTACAAAATTACAACACAACAACTTCAAACTGATGTCACATATGTGCTTAAAATTCAGAGTTTAGCTTGAGACCAAATGACAGCTTCGGATAGCTTGACAGACATGCATTTTTTTTACATTTTCATACACAATAGGTGTTGTAATCGGTTGACAACTTCACGATAACAAAACGATGAATAACTTCGAACGTTCTTTAATGCATATTTTCAGTTCGATTACGACAATATTACAAAACGATCTCTACACGATACGATTTTCTCAAAAAACTAATATTCACATGACTAGTGTCTCAAATGACTGGTAGTTAATTTTCAGTAGTGTGACACAAATATGTCACGGTTATAGTCCATGGTTATAGTCCAGTTTTATTTTTTTCCCAGAGGGTACAGTAACAAATCCTGCAATCTGATTGGCTCTAAGTGCAGCCTGGAATTACAGTCATAGCACCCAATGTAGGAGTTGAAAAGATCAACAGTTATGAAAGTGATTTGAGAGAGAGCAAAAAAATCACCAGCTTAGGCTTAGTCCCTGTAGTGTTTCAAGACTTCAGTCACAGTTTTTCACTATAATAATACAGACATCCGATCTATCAGTAGTCAATGAGGAGTCATTCGTCAGTCTTCTATCTTGAAATCATTCATTCAAGTATGACAAACTCCCTTCTCTTCCAGTGGCTGACAACAAAAAACAAAGTTATTACTAAAGGAGTCAATATTTCTACAGTTGCTTACCAAGTTCTAAAGCATATTCATAAAACGACTTCAGTTTTCCAACAAGTGGTACAACTGCTTTCCAAGCCATTTCCTGCAGTTCTTCATCAAGGGCATTAGAAATTGCCTACAGTAACACAACAAAAAGAAAAGACTGTAAAGTACATTACCAACTGAATGAATATCTGCACTTCCACATGTACTAATGTACTCATGAGTATCTCTGCCCAGAATTAAAACACAAACAAGTAATGAGCTTAAGTTGCTTTCGGCTGATGGATGTCAACTGTCATGGTGTCCTGTGTAATAATTAGACAGTAAAATAACATATTGCTCTAAGTACATTCTTTTCTTAAATTTCTTTGCTGTTGGTATTGGTGTTACTTTAGAGCAAATATTGTTTACTGTGTTAGACTAGCGTAAATTTTTCTAAAATGTAGCTCAGACTTCATAGCATTGTAAATGTTGCTGTATGTATATGTAGACTGAGGTGTCTCCATTTTCAACCCTCAGCTCTGATTGCAGATAAATAAAATAATTAGGTCTTTCATTGTTATTTATTTCATAATACTTTTGTTGTTTATTTTCCTACAAACCCCAAAGCAAAAACTTACCTGTCTGATTTCTTCATTTGCACCCCGATAGTTTTGCAACTCTTCCAGAATCTGTGGTGCAACAATCAAAACACCATTCACTACATCATACACCTCCCTCTCTCCTTCTGTTGGTGTGGCATCTGAAAACCAAATAAACAATAACTCTTCTTAGAAACTTACAAATGCTTATTCAACAAATTTTCATAACTGGCTGAAACATTGCTGCCCGTGTCTGCTTAAAAGAGAGGTCGACTGAATGCAGATTTATTTTACAACAAATGAGGGGAAAAAAATTAGGAACCTGGTGTCCACTTAATAGATGGAGGGTGTTCACTTATATTGGGTCATCCCTCAATCATACACTTGTAAGTCTTCATTAAAACTTACTTTCAAAATCCAAGAATATGTCAATTTTGCTACCACCGGAATCTTGCTCTTCTCTTGTTAGAAGCTTGAGGATATTCCCCATAACAGGTTGTTCGTCATGAACTACAGCCATGAATAAAAAAAGCCAAACCATAGTTAATAGGGAAAAATAGTTAGGAAGGCCAGTTTACAAACATGGAAGAAGCAAACAAACCACTAAGATTTATGTTGGAAGGATTTTGACCCTGCACATCTTTTGTTTTATGCTCATTGACTATGAATGAATTACATAATCACAGTTGTATGAGCACCTTGTGTATTTTACCAGGTCTTGTGCAAGGTCATCCCTCAAAATAGCACACACAAACATAAAACAAAGAACTTTGCCAAGCCTCCTAACCATTTCCCTCAGTTAAGTACCGTCAAACAGAGAAAATACAAACAGGAGTTTTGATGACCAGACAAATTACAAAGAAGAATACCAAGCATCCATCTTGTTTTGTTCTCCAAGTCATCAGCCGCGCAAGTATGTCAGAAGAGACACTTGCCCTGCCCTTCCTGTTCAATAGGGAAAAATTGCAACTGAACAACATATGCTTTTGCCAATGCAGATGCAGGCCAGAACATCAGTGGCTGACAAAATGAAAATAAAGCCTGCAATGATCTCATTGATGGAGAATTAATACCACATCATACAAGATGGCAGACCAAAATGATGATTTAATTGCAAAAGAAAGCTGCACAAATCTTTCCCTAAGAAATTTATTTTTTTCTGGTAGAGTTCATCCAGCAGACTTGTTTTTGTATTGCTGTGAGTTGTTTTTGTCGTCCAAACGAGTTTTAAGTTATCTTGGATGACCAAACAGGCAAACTACATGTACTGCAAATATGAATCCCTGTAATATAAAAAACACACCTACATCTAATTCCATGCATAATCAATGGTTTAAATATTAATTCTCTCTAACAATCATAGACAGGAAGTGGCTTTCTTATATTTCTCTTTTACTAGACACTTTGTGTGTTTTAGTGAAAACAAGTTCTAATGTTTTGTCCAAGATTACCTAACATTTGTAGACTTTTGAAAGCAGTTATTTACATCATCTACTTATGTGATTAGACTGATAACTGTCAGAAGAATTAAAAAGTTCTTTTGAAAATCCAGGAACAGGCAAGTGGTTGCATAAACATTTGAGTTCTCCCAGACCCTGACGTTGTGTGTCAACCTTAATTTGTTATTATCTGGACACACCAGAGTAAACTAGTTTATTTTTGTCAAGAAGTGAATGTAAAAAAAGTTCCATTATAGATGTGACATACAGTTAAACCTCTCTATAACAGCCACCTCTGGTATAGAGAAAAATGGCTGCTGTAAAGGGGTCGCCATAATGGTAACAGAGAGGTGTGCAACATTTTTAATTTAAAAAATTCCTTATTGTGGCATATATAATTATACCTAACACAATGAAAATATTACTAAAATAGGAACCAATAAAAATAGAGACCAACAACTAGTGGAACAAATCAAGTTTTGTGGCCTTTTACAATAAACAAAATGCCTTTTGTATGTACCATTTGTTAGCCGTTGCTATTGTTGTAAGGTTATTTTGACAGTTTGGATGTACTGTAGTGACTGTTGCTAATGTGGAGAGGTTGAAATACATGTAAGAGTGAATCTATAGCCTGTTCACTGGGACAAGAGGAGGTTGAATTTTTTTACTCTTTTTAAGAGACAAAGTGGAAGATATTATAGGCTGATGTACATTAGGAAGGTAAGTAACTTCCATCTACATACGAGCCAAGTGGCTCATCAGGCCGGAGCTTATCCTGGTTTCAGTAGCTACTAGAAGTATTTCTACTCCCCCTGGATGGGATGCTAGTCCATCACAGGGTTCCCCCCAGCAGTAAATTCGCCAGTACCTATTTATACACCTTGATGGAAAGAGGCACCGTGAGAGTAGTGTCTTGCCCAATAACACAACATAATGTCCCAGGCCAAGGCGCAAACCTGGAGCACTCACTACAGAGCTGAGCACACCAACCACGAGGCCACCATGCCTCCTACACAATATACACTTTTTAGCCAAAAATTTTCACTAAATGTGGATGGTTTGTAGGGGGCTTGACAAGTCTTGTCCAAAACATAAAGCTTCAAAGTTAGTGGCTGCAATGTTTGTCCCAGGTAACAACTAAACAAAACTGACTAGGCTAAAAAAGATATCTTCATTAAACTTAACAATTACAAACAGTGAAAGCTAAATAGTCTTTCCAATAGCAGTCATGCTATTTATGTTCACTGTGGTTTTAAGCATGGAGCCAAGCCAAAAAGCAAAACAATTGTCCTGACAAAAACTTATTGTTTCACTTTGTCTGAGACAAATCTGTTTCATCTGCTGGTGCAGATTGGCCCCATGCCAGGAAATGCATAAAACAAGTGTATACACTGTTGCACAGGGCAATAAATTTTTAGTTTGGAATGCACATGCATGTAATTGGTAACTGAAAACGAAAAAATAATGGCTTACGATTTCACATTAATTAAAATTCGACTTAAGAGTTCAGAAACTTACTTAGTTTCTAAATGCACAAACTGAAAGTCCCGTGTTGTTTCCATTTACCAGCATCGTGTACTTTACTTAATTTAACTTACACAACGAAGATCTGAATATGTTCATGATAATTCAATAAGCTAAAGCCTTTTTTACACCTCATAAGAAGAAAAAATCCGTCACATGCGAAAAACAAATAACGATCAACCTAAGATTTGAACAAGGAAGTGGATGAAGGCCTTAACGAGAGGATCAGAAAGAAAATTAACCGTCCACGAAACAGAACTGCTTAGCCACGATAAGTAATCATAAGGTTACAACCAAACGTCGTATGTTTCGAGACGAATGTGTTTTAAAAATTGGAACATTATGAAACGACCAAAATATTTCTTATCAGGCCAAAGTTTTCAAAGCATTTCCCCCATTCAGTCTAAACACTATATATTGCTATGCTTGAGTCAATTAACAGGCAATTCGCCCGATTCGTCGTCGCGTGAAACCTACGTGAAAATCGAACGGTCTCATGGCCACTTTCACAAAGAATTTGTTCGATCGTGTATTAATGCCACAAAAAGCGAATTAAAGAGACTTGGGGGATAAACAGTACACGCAGACAAAGGGGAAACCACACAGACTTTTCGAGCAAGGAAACTGTGTAGTTTGTACAAGCAAAACCTAACGATCACTCACCTGAGTTTGTGCAACCGGAAAGGGAAACGCAGAACCACAACTTGTCAGAGAACAGCGGGTCCCTAACTCGCACAGAATGTGACTAAATCCTCTTTTTTGTCACCGAAGTAAACAAAACGTTAATCCAAGCAACAAGGGCTCCCTTTCTTGCTTTCAAAGTCTGTGCTAAGAGCTGTAGCATGGGACTCTTCCTTGTTGCTTCCAGGCGCTTCAGCCTTCAAATAGCAAGGGCACTGAATGGCACATTTCCACGCCCTCCTAGCCCATAATATTATAGGGCTGTTATGGCTCGTTATCACGTTCAGCCCCTGTGTTTGGTCCCATTTAAACGTACAACCAAATATGGCAATATGCTGGCGGGAAAGGACAAAAAAAGGAGACAAGGCAAGCCATAACAAATAGTAGATTTCTGCCTTTGGCAAGGGGAAAGCTTTGCCTTTTTCGCTCGAAAATGGTTCTATGGATAGTGTATAGAATAGAAACCAGAATCAAGGAACGGCATCTATGATAAAACGCTATCAGATTTACACTAAAACTCGTTAGAAACATGATACATGTTTTAATAATTCCTGTTGAATCGCGTTAATCGCATACTTATGAAGCTTCAAGAGGAGGTAGCTCCAACCTCAGCTAACTGAGTTTGGCTTGGCAGTAGATGAAAGAACGAGGAGCGATCAAAATATGGCGCGAAGTGACCAGATACCCGTTACCAGTCAAAGGAGTCTTCCGAGTCGAATAGTGGTGAGACGATAGACCTCTACGGAAAAACGGCTAGCCCCTTCCACGTTAGTTTGGGCGCAGCGCGAACGACGGCGAGCGATACCCTGTTCCAATGAGGACGATCGCCGGAAAACGGGGGCGGGTGACGAGCGGGATGTGGACCAGAAAAAATGGAAGAGAAGCAAATGTGCCGCGAAGAGCCTGAGTGCTACTAATAGTTCCCAGAGAGATTGGGCCCCAAAACAATATGGCCTCTATTTTTGCCCGTCCTCTGCTGGCGGTATCGCCAAATTTTTTCCTTCGAAGAGCAGTCAATTTGAAGAGGTACAAGTTGCAACAATCACCGCGCTACATGAGTACAATTTCTTCAAAAATCCAGGTGAATGGGGTTGAAATTCACTACGAAGTTGCCGGCCAAAGTAACCACGTTGTTTTGTGTCTGCCTGGAGCGCTCGGCTCAACGCAAAGTGACTTTGGGCCTCAGCTTAAGGGACTTAAGGATGAATTTACAGTAATAGCATTTGATCCTCGAGGATATGGAAAATCGATTCCCCCTAAACGCGATTTTCCAACCGATTTTTTTGTACGTGACGCAAACGATGCCGCCGCACTAATGAAAACGCTTGGTAAGGGAAAAATGGCACGATCTTTTCTTCCGTCTGTCCTAATTAAGCTTACATTAATTAGAGACATTTTTACCTTCTCATAAGTTTATGACGAAAAGGCTTAAAGAACTATTTTTTAGGAGAGGTGGGGTCCCTTATGTTAAAGCGGTAGGGATCCGGATGCAGATCACAAACGTAAGGGGACATTTTTTATCTGCACCCCACCCTCCCTCTTCTATCGAGGGCAACTTCTGGCAAAGGGCCTGTCGGAAAATGTTTTGCAAACCAACTGACAAAATTTGAATTTTGAAACCGTTGGATGCAAACTTCAAAAATGCAGACAACTGTAAATTAGGCTATGGAAATCTGCCCTTGATATGGGGGGGGGGGGGAGAGGTATAGATATAAAATGGAATATCCCAATGAAGACCAGGTAGATTGGCATTAATGGCAAAATTTTCATGGAATGCTTTTATTTACAATAAAATTTTAAAAGTTTCATGCCCAATTATAATACCCAGAGCATTCACATGATGGTCTCCTATAAAAACAGTATGGCCATGGTTTGCGTATTCATGTAAAGATTAAAAATTAAAGATTTTAAATGCTAATTTTGATAGAGGGCAAAAAAATGTGTTGTCTATGCCTTCAAATATGTAGGTCACTCTAAATATTCCCTCCTTGGATGGAGTGATGGTGGGATAACTGCAATGATTATGGCCGCGATGCATCCTCAGTGTGTTCATCGCATGGTAGTGTGGGGTGCTAATGCCACTGTTACAGCTGAAGATGTCAAGTTGTATGAAGCCATCAGAGACACATCAAAATGGAGCCCTAAGATGAGGGAGCCCTTAGAAGGTAAGGCATGAATGATGTTGTTTCTTAAATTTACTAGAATAATGAATTTTCTTCAACAACCACAGAACCTTTCAATTTCTTCTCAAAACATCAGTTTTTAACGTGGAGATACACTATAAAAGAGACTTCAATTTACATAAGTTAATATGTAGGTATGGATACCAATAATGTAAAGATATATAGCACACTTCATAGATGTTGAACAAGGGACCAAAGATGGTGCTGTGGTGAGAGCTCTCTTCTCTCACCGATTTAGCACAGGTGTGAATCCTAGAAGCTGCATCATAAGCGAATTGAGGTATTCAAGTAGAAATGTTTTGCTTAGGGTAGGAGATGACAGTTGTAGCTGGAATGTGATAACTTTTTTTATTATTTCAATTACCTGAAGAGGTTATTCATTAAAAGAAGAAAGGTTTTTTTCAGCATTTGCTCTGTAAGAATTTTAGTCTGGCAATGGCCATGGGAGACATTGTTGTATTATTGAACAAGATACTTCCTCTCTCATTGTCTCTCTCAAACCAGGGAGACCAAATAGTTGTTAGTTGAGCCACAGTGGAGGCCTAGTGACCTCAGGGTTGGTGGGTTTGAGCCCTGGCTAGTGACATTGTGTTGTGTTCTTGGGAAGACACTTGACTCTCACATTGTGTCTCTCCACCCAGGTGTACAAATGGGAACTGAAAAATTTAATGCTGGGGATAACCCTGTGATGGACTAGCATCCCATCCAGGGGGGAGTAGAAATATTCCTTGTCACTTCATGCTACAGAGACTGGGATAAGCTCAGGCCTGATGGGCCACTTACCTTGTATGCAGACTAAACTACCTTAACCAGTGGAGCCATGTTACTAGGCACCATAAATGTCTGCATACTCATTTGTCTCAAGATTTTCTGAAGTGAAGTATTCAATGTTGACCACTATATGGAGCTTTCAAGGTTAATCCAGTGCATGTAAATGGTTACATTTCAGCCCTGTATGGAAAAGATGGACTCCAAGAGATGAACAGTGGCTGGATAGATGGTATAAGCCAATACTATAATGACAGAGGTGGTGACATTTGCACTAGAGAAGCAAAGAAGATACAGTGCCCTACCCTGGTGGTGCACGGGCAGAAAGATCCCCTGGTTCCACAGTTTCATCCTGAGTATTTACATGCCAATATCCGGGGTTCAAAGCTTCATATCTTGCCAGAAGGAAGACACAATCTTCACCTTCGTTATGCGGACGAATTCAACTTACTTGTCAGGGAATTTTTGAAAGGCGAACCTAACGTCAAATCCTCTGTTTAGTCAAAAAGTTTAGCCTAGATTTTTTTTGTTTTTTTTCTCTTGGTAAACTCACATTTTCAGGTTTCCTCAACTTGAAGATAGTTTTGTATGCGGCTAGAATAACTAAAAGGTGTGACTGACCTCCTTTTAAAGTAGATCTGTTTCTATCCTCCCCTGGAATAAATCTAAAACAAGGGAATGTTTAGGAAGGTTCAGAAAACAAACCCTAGTCCTACCTGAAGTTCACCATTTGTCATGTGTAGAAACCGAACCTTCGCTTGCACCAAATAGCTACGAAATGAAGGCCAGTTGGGAGTACATTGAATTTAATTTAAAACAAGTCAGGGTAACTTTTATAAAGCACGCATAAAAGTCATTTCCCAAAGGAGAAACACGTTCTTCTTTTTTTTTATCCCAAGTTGAATTCCTCATATTCTACGACCTGTGTGTCTGCCTTTTGTCGCATTGAGAACTGGTACTCAGTCGCCGTGCCGTTGTTGACTGTTTGTAATGTTATCGTTGCTCACGAGGTTGCGATTTATCCTATACTTTGTTATAGTCTTGAGTGAAGAAAGGCACTCTGACTGTTAGTAGTTGCACTGACCAGAGCTTGAACCCTGATCGCTAGATCCGGGGCCCAGCGCACTGACCATTAGTCCACAGCGCCCCCCACATCCTCGCGTTTTTAGCTTCAGTATATTTGGGTTATGTGAGTTAGCCGGAGCGTCTACGAGCTACCCATTCACGAGTATCACTGTCTGAGATTCGTGCTTTATAGGTGACGAGTCATCGCACTTGTGTACACGCATATTTTACTTTAAAATAATTTCCGGGAAATATATAAACTAAAATTTACAAACGTAACCAGCAATATGCATTTGAAACGTAATGATATTCATTACAAGTGAACGCATGGTGACACAAACAGTAAGGGTTTTGGGAAGGGGGCTACACACCCGCAATTTTTCTAGGAGTACCCAAGCTCTGCTTGGGTCTAGCTCTTCTCTACATATTCACCTCTTCATTATACAAAGAATCATACAAGACCACAAAATAAATCTAGCATGATTAACGGCTGAAGTATGCTCTCTATCTGTGGCTCCGTAATCCGCCTGTACTGCAGGCTGGCGCTAACCTGCAAAACGACGGTTTAGTGGGGTAGAGCACGAAGGGACTATGTGTCCGTAAAAACGGAAAAACTGACGACAAGTTACGGCGTCAAGAAATATCACTTAGCCAAAACTTTATCTCAACTAGAGTTGTACATAATTACAGCTCTGCTATACCACGGCGAAGAATCAGTCGATATCGCCTTTATAACACAACAATCATCTTTCTGGACACATCATTTAAAAGATCGTGCTAAAATCAATTTTGTATGATTGGTCAGTGGTGTAAGAACAAAAATATAGTTCTATGTGCTCTTCTCACCGAGTCACGTGCTTTGCCACGCCCTAATAGCCCTTTTTTAGAGGAGAAAATTCTCAAACTCACTGGACTTTAATTGGCTTCAAAGAGGTTAAGGAATTATGATTTTACAAGTCGTATATAGAAGGTGACCATGCACGCTAATGTTGTGTTTCTACAGCTTCAACAATTACTTCAAGTTCAAGAAAGTTTCTTGTAGCGTTGTTCCTTATCAGGTTTCTTTCGTTGATTTTAATTGAATGATTCAAGCTGCCAAGATTTCTGTTGTGATTGTCCAACTGATTAACACCACTTTTAAGAGAGCGAGCTGAATGCGGATGTACTTTCGAGACAGACCCGTAACCGCATGTCCACTTGCATAGCATGGACAGGATGTTTTTCATGGCAGCCTTGTAACCCTGTCGATATCGCTGGCTCACCAGTAGACAAGTGACTGGATGCACAAACGGGTCAGCGGTGGACAATGAAAAAGCGAGTATGTCGAGGTAAGTACTGTGGAAGTGTGCGTGATAAATGAGAGTCACACGGACCTGGAAAAAAGTAGAAATCAAAGGAAGCATTATTCATCGGGAAGCAATGTTGCGTAAAAGGTGATACGCTTAACTTCGGATGGTTCGAGGGGTGCCGCTGTGTTCAGGTGTCCTCGGATAAGGTATTAAGCTCTGTCAATACCTCTTTCCCTACCCCTGTGTCATAGGCAATAACCTCATGATGGGCAAACACTTCATCTAGACTTTCTCAAAGTCCTTGAAGGTGAAGTTTGCGGATGCAGGTACTTCCTTCTCACCCTCTACCTCGCACTCTTCGCACTTTTAAGAGTCGAGACATCTTTCGCTTTTCCCATTGCAACTTTCGCAGCTTCATCTGTGGGTAAGCCTACATCCCATCACACAAAGAGCAATACTTCTATTCCTAGTCTTTTCATTTACTGAAACAGGAGACTAGCAGTGGCCCGTTGTACTTATAGAAACATATGTATTCATAGAACCTATCACGACTCAATTCCGAATGGGAAACTGATAGTAAAATGAAAAGCCATTATCTTCTAGCGTTAAACTGATTCGATAACGTTTTAGTAATAAGATTCGAAGCAGTCAGGGAACGAATCGCAACGCTTTTTTCGTGACGGATCAGTAAACCATGCACATGATAAATTAGATATTGATTCAATGAATAAGTGTCATATGTAGAACCAAACAGTTCCATTTTAAGTCATGGCAGCTCCTTGATATTCAACAAGGGCTAGTGTCCCCGCCAGGTACGTAATTGATTGGGGTGATTGATTGATTGATTTATTGAGTCCGTAATTGCTGGGGTGTAGAAATACTCTACCGAAACCTGAAGAAGGGCGAAACTTGTAAGTAGATGAGCAACTCGTGTGTTGCAAATCTCGGGCATTTGGCGACTGCTTGAATCCCGGATCTAAACGGAAAAAAGAGATCTTCCCTAAAACCCCCCGGAAGAAAAAGGGGCTTCCCTTTACCCCCTCCCCAAAGTTGTTCAATATAATTCCTTACCACAATTGGCAGCCAGCACAAAGAATAAGACAAAGCCATAAGTCCTGTAAGATTGGACAGGATGACGGACTCGCGATCTCCGGCAAATTGAGCTCTGATCGCCACACCTACGGGTCGGTTCATTTTCTTCAAAGCTTTCAAAACCGACACGTTCATAATGAGCATCACAATAATAGAGAGAGAGAAATTGCAAACAAACGCGTGTACCACGACTGTTTCTCTAAAGCTGTGCGACGTAAGCGAGTATAAGCACATAGCTATGGGCTGCCTTGTGAGTTCTACACTATTTAACAAGAGAGGAAGACTAGCGAGTACGCCCGAGTGTACCACAATGTACCCAACTGCTACTGAGATTTTGCGAAAGTCTATCAGTTGTTGGTAATAAAATGGACAGCACATGGCGATGAACCTTTCAGCAGACATCACCAGAGTAATCATCACGGTCATTGTCCCGAAGAAAAGCAGACAAAACGTACCTATGAAACAACCGAGACTTTCTACTGGCCATTCACCCGTCAAATGGGCAACCGCTGTCCAGCTGTAACCAGTGAGCGCCAGGAAAATTCCCGTGATTGCTTGCAGGCCCATTAGGAAGTTGTTGTATTGCTTCTGGTTGAATTTCGAGGCTTTCTTGAATACGAACAGATAATACGCGGCCACGGAGTTCACCATGATAGTTACAAATGCAAAGATGATTGTGCAAACACCCAGCACGAGGTTTCGTTCAACTTCATAAGCTGTCGTGTGATTGAGACTTTCGCCGCGCTGGGTTGAAATTTTAGCTGCCATCAGCCGCCATAAGACAATCTAGAAACCAGCAAGTGTGAACGAACGATTTTCGAAACCTTTCCAATTAAAGTATATGCCTTCCGGGAACCGTTTAAATTTAATCTTGTTCTTCCGACCACTCAGACGTGTTTCCTAAGAAAAAGATATTATTCAGCGTTAGAAATGTTCAAGATTTCCCGATTTGGAACCTGGATTAACGTGACATAAAAGAAAAATGAACAGAGAGGTATGTTGTGTACTTGCTTACCGCTAGAAAGTTTGAAAAGAGAGACTGCTGAGTTCAATTTTTAGTCTTTAAGATTAGCAAAGATTGAAAGTATCACTCTTTTCGAAAGCTTGCTTGTGTTATGAAAATTTTGAGATTTATCTGAGAATCCGCCACCTGTGATGATTAGTTCGGTTAATAGTTCTCAGAACTTTGCGTCATACTTTTTGCATTAATAATTTTGGTCTTGTGTAAAAGACAATGAATGCATTTATATGAAAAGCGGTTAAAAAAAAAGCATTCCTGTTCATTTTGTATAGATGAAAAAGTGATTTACTTTCAAAAGACGCTGACGGCAGCCTAATGAAGTAATTTTAGTATCAAATCAAGATTGATCAAATTTCTCAGCTCAGGCAGATTAAAAAATTGATTTATATATATTGAAAAGTTTTCAAAATACAATAAAGCGATTGTCACCAAGTAAATGAAGAACTGAGTTGTGCTTTTTTAATCTCTTTTTTTTCTGCGCAAACACAAATTACTTCATGATTGAAACTGACTTAATCTAAAATTTCAAGGGGCAAAAAAACCCCAGCTTTTTAATTCAGCTGCATGTAAATCAGTGAGATTTGAACTCAAAAGATTTTTCCATTAAGCATGTTCGCATTAAGGCAATAATAGCGTTATCATCGAAATATAACAAAAGAAGGTATTGTACTCAAAAATTATTCGGCAAATAGAAACAAAAATTGCTGCAAAATGAATCCTGAAATTAAAGCTACTTTCCTGTGTCGACTGTTTCCTGTGATTACGATTCTCGCGATAAAAATAATTAAAGTGTAGGAAAGAGTTTTTGCCAAGAACGTCAGAGAAAACATTTTTGTTGTCAAATGTAATGTTGTGTACAACAGAAGTTGACTGATGTAAATGAACTTACGTCAGTACGTGATTAAGTACATTTATCGCCGGTAAATATGAAAGCGATGGGTCTCGCTGCATTATGCACACATCTCTAATGCTACAGGGCTTCATTGTTTAACAGCGCTTTTCACCGGTTAAATTGCCATCCAGTAGATAAAGTGGTTGGTTCTGGTAACGTCTACCCACACAGTGAATATTAATTAATTCGGGGGAGAGGGTTTGAGAAGTGTTGAGTAGATTTCAAGCCACGTCAGGTTTTGAAGCTTTCCGTGAGGGTCTTACCATCGAGATCAGGCCTTTGTGTAGGAAAATAGGAGAACACTCTGAGACTGCGGCCTCCCCCCCTCTCTCCCCGAGCAAACTTTGAGAATTAAACTTACAAGTAGGGCTTTCATTCAGCGTACGACAATCAGTCACACTGAGTAGCAGGCGAGTATTTCTGTAGCTGTGCCACCCGTGTTTACTAAATAATCTAATAGACCTTGTTAATCGCCCCTTAATTGGAAACCTGAAGTAAGAAAACTAAACTAATCTAAATTTCTTTTACTTTCCATATGTTCGAGACTATAAGCAAGGTATTTTTTTTAAGAAACAACCCAGTTGTATGAATTCTTGATTGTCTTCCGAAAGATTAACGCTGTGCTTAAATTTCGGAAAACGAACGGCCTCCTATGTTAACTTTTGTGAAATTTGAATCTAAAGGCACCAAATCCGACATTTTCTTTTTTGTGGATGTTTCTCAAAGAGCGAAGAAAAAAGATCTCCAAATTGGCGAAAACACAAGCTTCGTCAGTTTAAATTGGCTTTCGAGTAGCTGGAACACATCACGGAAAATATGAAGTTTCTACACCAATATTTACTAATAAAAACTATAGCGGACGTCTAGATATGAGTGTTATGTTTGGCCTTTCTAATGACGGCAAGTGACTGCGGAAAAATATATTTTCACGGTCGAGACAACAGCCAAGCTGTGTTGAACTAAAACGTAAAAATGCTGCCTCTTTTTCAAGTTGAGATATGTCATGGTAATGTTAGTAAAAGGGGATTTGTTTGGCAAGCTTATTCAACAATCAAGCGTAGATACGCGAAGTTACATATCCATGACTTACACATACCCGGGTTACAGTATGTACCGTTGATTTTAAAAACCGTATATGTAACAGTGGAAACATTGTCTCGAAGAAAGTCGTGTAACGTCGTGCTACTCACCTCGGTTTGCTTGTCGCCAGCCGCTGAGAACACACGATTAGACGCCAGGAAGCAAACTGACTTGCGCATGAATCAGCATTTATTCAAGAGTGTGATTTGCAACTGTAATTGAGCAACTCGTACTACACACCGACGGAAATGTTTTTAAGTGACATAACTCAGCTCAATTCTTTTTCAAAAAAAAAAACAATCAAGCAACAGCCTCAGTGCATTTTGCCGCCTCCTCATTCGTTCATTTCGCACCTTTGTGCGTCATTTGAAGTGTGACGGAACAGTAAGGCACTGTGCCCTTACAGAGTGTGTCCGTTGTTTTTTATTTTTAACATAGAGACTCATTACCAAGTCTTTGTCGAGACTTTTTTTCTTAATTCTGCAGAGCGAATGGACTAACTTCGATTGCACGAGAGGTGAAACTACACCTAGTAACACCAATTGCCGACGTTAATTGATTGTTATAAGTAAAGTAAATCAGCGTCAGACCTGCTGTTACCGCCAGAGTTAGCTGAAGCGCCCGAAGTTGAAACCGTAGAGAATAGATAATTCTGAAATGGCCTAAAGATTAGTTGTTTCTTTTTCATCTACAGCTACTAAATGAGTGTTATCGTTGCCTATTTGCATGATTCAAAAAACGTAAAAGCTGCTGATCAGGAAAGGAGCCCCACGCTCCGTCGTTGTCGAGGAGGACGCTTGGGAATCGAACCTGTCTTCGCCAGAGTTTTCGATAAATCCACGAATTTTCAAAAACCACTAGGAGAAAACGGTCAACGAGGTAGAGCCGATTGAGTTCAATATCGCCAGAAGAAAATGATAGGAGATAGGTCAATGTAATCTGCGGAAGCTTTCCTAGATATGATAGACGAAAAAATTAAATGTTACTTATAAATTCAATCAGTAATATTTCGAACTTAAATGACTGAAAAGGCATCCCGGGTGTTAAATGTCGGAGGAATTTTAATCAAATTCGCGGATTCATAGTAAATCCATCTAGCTGTACCACTAAACAAAGCCGCAAACATTTGTCCTGTTGCTTCGTTTTGCCATTTTCGAACATGGCTCACGCTTAACATCTTTTTGCCAGTGTAGTCCTGGGGACCTGAATGTACAAAATTCTACCTCAAACTTATTCGAAGTCCAGGTTATTATCAAAGGCTTGCATAGACTTGTTTAGCCACCGAATAGTAAATCATCACTTTCCATGTTGTCCGCCGGCCTAATAGCTATATAACTCATCCTCAGCATCGACCTGACTGGGATTGTTTACAATCACTGTTTTCAGTCTTTTTTCTATTTCAAATTTGTCAAGTTGTGAAAAATTAGCGTTAAATTAACGCTTTGTACTAAATCGACAAACCAGAAAAACAGTTTTAAGCTGTAAAATAGCCTAACGACCATCAAGATAAGAAAAGAGCCTGTCACGTGTTTAATGACTTCCTATCGTAGAATCCATTGATGAAAATTTGAGCAAAAATGCTGTGTTAACTGCAATTCCCCGGCAGTAAAACGACTACATATCTTTACGAAGGCACCGTCTTCGTACATGAAGGACTTTAAAAAAGGACCGTATGTGTACGTGATCAGTAAAATATGTTGCCACTATCACGATAATATTGGAGTTGCGTTCAGCTTTCAAACAATCATCAACTCTGTACATCACCTGTATAGTGACAATGAAACAATATATATAATTAGTACCTCAAAAGAAATTTAAGATGGTCACGTGAAATATGTCAGCTTGACTCTTAAAATGCAAATTCTGTGCGAAGACAAACTGATCGTCGACTGACGACGTTGCCATTTTGCCTTGAACGGGCTGGGACTGGAGAAGACAAACTGATTAAGGGGAGGAAGGACTAGCACAGCATTTTTTTGAGAATCTTAGTACGTACTGGTACTATCGCGACATATTGGTTCTATCATGTAAGGCACTATCTAAACCAGATTAGATTGAGTCTACACTTCGAAATGAACTGTGCTATTTGAAATTTCTCCATTGTTTCAATGCTAGCTAATGCTTTTGGAGACACAGAAAGGGAACCATTTGATGTGGAGCTCAAATCCGGAGGTTATTCAGTTGGAGTTATTTCTCGGTAGACCTTAGTTCAATTTCTCAGTCAAGCTTGAAATAGCCAGCTGATCTGCCTCCCGCCAGTTGGGATTTTTAAGCCTTTGTATTATGCTTAGTTAATACATTTGTTTTTTTCAGTTTGCGGTATTCCTGTGAACGAGCTAGGTGTAGGTAAGCGCATTGACCACTATTAGGGTTAATGGATTCAGCCCTATTTGTGAATCTAAAAAGAATTGAATACTCTATTCTAATACATGAATTTTATAGAAAAATAGAAAATATCGTTCTGACTTTTAAACATTTTTTTTCATTACAAGCCATGGGCGAACTTATGAATTCTACAGATCATTGTATTAACATCCAATTACCAAGATTCATTTCATGTTGCTTTGATCTACACAATCATGACCATAATTGTATTTTCAAGTTTGTGTTTAGTTTACAACAAGCTTTTGCAAAACTGGATGTATTTATGTATATAAACAGCAACAGTTGGAAGTTTCACTGATTTTGTTCTTTTTTTTCAGTTTTCGGTCAGTTCTTGACTCAATGATGTGCCTCCCGGAAAGGCGGATACGAGGGCGAGAGCGGGGATGGAGGCAAAATAGAGAAGGGGCACTGTGTGTAGTAGTCGAGTGACGATCTTGGACTAACGACGACGGACGAAGTCACTCCGTAGAACCCGTGCGTGTATGTACCAATCTGACCCAGGAAAGTGCCCGCGCTGAATTAATCTATTTCAATGCTCAAGTGAAAGCGGTCAACTTGAACTTTCGTGTGACATATCAGTGCTTCCATGTGAACCCTAAGTATCTATAGAGTAGACTCTATATTTTGGCTTTGGGTTTGCATTTGATGATCTTTGAAACTGGTTCAAGAAGACACGTACAACATAGTCCAACCAATCAGAACGAGAGGCGTAGTTTTCCAGCCAATCAGGAATTGGCTGACGCCGCGCTTTCCCACGCACGCCGCTGGTTGATTGTGCTTCGGTTTCTGATTGGTTCACAGCGTGAGTTATGTTTGATATCATTGTCGAGAGTGATAACATTGGTTTTGCTTGTACAGCGTATGCAGCTGCGTATGTACAACCCACATTAAAATTGTTTTTGAGAATTAGTGTCTTGCGGTTTTCTTTGTGCTTTAATTAGAGCCACATATCACAAGTATGGCACTATTCTTAGTAACATTAAAAGATGCCGTTCCTCGGACGCGTTCCCCGCGAAAAAGCCGCATTTCACGCCACCGAAAAATCAATTACAAATAATCACATAGTTAGCTCTAAAATAAAAACCTACTTCTTAACAAAATTTGAAGCTCCGACATGGTTATAACAATTTTCATAAAATTGAATGTTTCACAAGCTCTCCTTCCTTTGTTCGGGCCGGTACAGAATCTTAGTATGTAGTAATCGCGACGTATTTGGTTCTGTCATCTAAACCATATATAAGTAGGTTGACAGAGTCTACACTGAGCTAAGACTCTAGCTTTAAAAGTTTGCTTCCGCTAACGCACCATCACCCAGATAGGTTTGTTCAGATAACAGTAGCCCGCAATGCACTTGGTGCCAACCGCTCCGCTGTCGTCGGAAGTGACGTAGTTGTTTGATCCATCAGCACTAATCCACATGTCAATCCACTTATCAGTGCCAATGTGCGCCTCCGAAATCCCATTGTTGTTTGAATAGAAGTGCAGTTCATTTATTGTGGCAAAACCATTACTGGGACTCCTGCCGTTATCGTTTATTGGGTCGAACTTATAAAATCCATACACGTTCTTTATCAACTGGGACGATTTCCCCATTAAGAAATCTTCGAATTCTTTCTTCTCATTTTGGGATGCGCCTGCTTTCCTGTTGTAAATAACCCAGATCGTGTTGACATCAGCAAACCGGAACATGACTTCTTCCCAGTCTCCCATGTCGGGATGGATATGACTCCCGGAATCTGCGTATTTAGTTTGCGCAGCTATTGGTGAAAATGTAGTTTTGATGACGGCAAACCCTGGAGAAACCTTTGTGGCAACTAGGGTCCAACCTCCACTTTCAGTCTCCATGTCGCAAAAGGCTCGGAATGAGTCATCTGTTGAGCCACCGTTGGGATCGATCCAGTACAGTCCACTCCCACGACTCTGACCTGAGACAATAGGAATGTATCTCTGTTGTAAACGAATGTAAACCTAATATGCAGATTAGGGTACCATTGAGTTTATCAGTAAAACAGGAGCGTGATTAAGTTAGTGACTAAAATAAGCATTATTTTTCGCACTGAAGTACATTTTTCAAACACACTGATGTGCCGCTGTTAAATCTCACCTGAATTCAAAATATCCAGGCAGTGACGGCCTGGATTATAAGCCACGTGACCCTTCCCAGCAGTCAGCACCGATAACCAAGCACTACCATCACAGAGTAGCAATGTGTTCTGGGAACTACTATAACGAACGGTTCCAGCGGTACTAAATGTGCATTTGTCAGCGTTGTCGCTAAACTTGATCGCACCTTGTGGTGTGTCTCCCGGGGGTCCAGGTTCTCCCTTTTGCCCCTGAATAAAATGAAAGTACTTTGGTTGGAAACTTCAGAAGCCTGTTGTAGACTTTTGACAAAATTGATTCCAGTGTAGCTGAAGAAAGGTGGTGCCATGTAATGATAATGGCGCTACTTGCGCGACAACGAGACTAGGAAGAAGAAAAAGAATAGGATTTGGAGGATGGAGGGGGGGGGGGAAGTGAAACAGTCTTGAAATTCCTTGAAGACGGCTGGACAGCGGTGGGGTTGGGTTGGGCTTTGGGTATGAATATGAGATTGCGCGCAAGAAGTAAGTTTAAGGGGAGAGCGCAGACAAAGGTTTAAAATAGTTGTTGTTGCTGTTTGTTGTTAAACTATTGGAACTTCTATGTCAATCAAGAATGTATTTCAAGTGTTTCAATTCACAAAAATGTGACGTGACTGAACGACATACCGCTTTTCCAGTATACCCTTGTGGTCCTCGCTGGCCCTGAGTTTTAGAAATGAGGATAAAATAACAAATAGATAAGCTAACGAAACAAACGAAGCTAGAAAACATGGCAGACACACAGACGAGAATAAACGAACAATAGTCCCAATAAACGAATCAAGAATAAGCGCATCACCGAATGTAAAGAAGAGGGAAGGCTAGACGATTGTTCATTTTATTTGCCTCCATTATAAAATCCTTCCACCCCGTCCACCACTACCCCTTTTGTGATACGTTTTTACACTAACTTTCAGAACATTGGATATGGTGAATAAAGACACAAATGACATGCGACATAGAAATTGAGCCTTGTAGGAAAATACTACTCAACCTTAGCACCATCTTTGCCATCTTTGCCGTCTCTTCCGTCCCTTCCGGGAGTCCCGTTGTGTCCATTTTGACCATTACTACACGAACAAGGACAAGTCTGCTATAAAGCAGAAAATAAACTACAGTTAACCTGTCTGATCAAAAGATTCTTGTGATTTAATTCCCCTACAATCTTTTATATTTGTCTCTTTTTTTTACGAATCTTCCAAATGCATATTTGTAATTAAGGACGGTGTCTAATTTTGTTAGTGCGCACACGCTCTGCGCATCTCGCAAGGCATGGTTTATCGCCACGCGCGCACTAGGGTTGGAACGGGGCGACTAAAATGAAAAGCAAAATTTTTTCCTATTGTGACCAAATCAAGTTAAGTACTAAAAGTATCTCGAGAAAATGCGTGGCTACCCCCATTTTCTCTGTGGATTCCATTAGCCCCATGCAAATTAATATCTACTTTTTCTGTGTAGTTCTAATCTGGCGCAAAAACCTCTGTATTAGTAGAGGCACCCTCCACTAACAAAGCCTCAGGAAATGAGACACCCCGGGAACGAGGTTGAGCTGACTATCGCTTATACGACCTAAAAGGTCAGAAAAGATGATCTATAATCTCTTTAAAATCGAATTCCTCCACGCAGTCAGGAACGAGTTCATGCTTGTTTTGTGGAACGTGCAGTAAAATATGTAGAAAATAGAATCTATTTTTACTACAACATATTAACATATCTGATCTGAAAAATTTCATTTTTACGTTTCTGTCAGTGCCGTTACAAAACACATTTAAACATGCTTCTGTAAGCCAAATGACCTATTTTGTCTATTTTGGCTTTAATGCTTCAACAGTCGGAAGCGTTGATGCTAGCCAAGTTATACTCCGCATGGAACTGAGTACGTTACAATAAAATAAAGAAATCTATTGAATTTTCTTTTACTGAGAAACCAAACAATATTTTCCGAGCAGAACTCTGTCGTAGCCTGTCCAAACACTCACCTGGTCCGAAAAATTATTAGCTTTTGATTTCTTTCCCTCGGCTGGTTCTTGAGTCATTCCCGGCTCAATTCCGAAGGCCAGCAAGAACACAAGAAAGCACCACAAAATCGTTGTTGTGCCCATTTTAAACTGATTTCTCACTTAAAAAATTCGCAAGGAAAAAAAATGCGCAACAAGACCTGACTTTTAACCTCACTCAGAAACCAGAAACCAGCCTACTAGTCAAACACAATGCACTGTAAGTCCTCGCTGAGAGCGTCATGTGATAGCGCAGCTACCTCGACAGTTTGAAACAGAAAAACAAAATGATATATGGCATTTTGCCATTACGTTATGGTAATCCAACTCCGGGAAAGCTCATATGACTCAACACCAACCTGACTGAGCTGAGCTGATTGCCAGGCAATCTGGAAATATCAGACCTTTCCACAGTTCAGGCGTCTGCAGAAGGTTGTTATACTTCATGTCCATCTTGAATTTTGGATCCATTATTTCTATTGTAATGTTCTTAGGACCTTCGCTTAAAATGGTTAACACGTGCAGTTTTACGTTATGTCCCAATGGGGTTATCACAATGGCTCGACCGCACACAATGTGATGAACTTCCCGTGAAGAAAGAGAGAGTTCTGGGTACGAGATTTATGATTCTGGGGAAGAGAAGAAAGAAGAATTCGCGTCTGATGACTTCCTGTCTGCAAAAAAACTGCTGGCAGTGCTAAATAAACCGACATTCAGAGAAATTAGAAGGTAGCAAAGGGCCATAGACCGCCAACAAAAATACTTCACTCTGTCATACTTACCCCTCTCCAGACAGTACACAACAAAGACTGTTAGTTTCCAGGTCGCACGTGGGCAACATGGCGGACGAAGTGAGATTCTAACAAGCTGAGATCTCGTGTTATATTAAGCCTTTGACATCGTAATTAAAAGACAAAAACAGTCGAACTCCATCATTGTGCAACATGGCTAAGACAAGAAAAAGATCAGGGCCAGAGAAAACGGCCAAGAAATCGAATAGCTCCATGAATCCAGGTAAACAAGCTCTTACGAAATCGTACATGTTTTTATATTCATTAAACCTGTAAAATTATAGCTTTAAACGTACTAAATCACATGTATGCTGTTAATTTTTGGATTCAATTGATGTGATACATACTTGTTGACCATATTGAACCATGAGGCACGTACACTGTACATGTATGGTTTATCCCAATTTAGAAGTCATTTCAGTCTTTTAATGTTACTGATAGTATATAATAATCTATTTACAGACCGTGCTAAACCAGCAGCTGGTTCCAATATGCGAGATAAGGCAACCATCAATAGGCTGAAAATGTACAAATCGGGAGGGAAAACTGTGAGGTGTGCACACTAGAAAATATTCAAGTTTGTACCACTTATAGTGATCTTCAGTACTGTGGCAAAGCAGTGTTTTAGTTATGGTGATCAGGTTGTTTGTACAATAAAGTCAACGTACTGTAGACTATAATGTATATGTTGTAGTTAAAAATTAAATTCAGGTAAAAATAATTTTAACCTGGTTTGATTCTCATTTTCCTTTGTCTTCTAACCCTAATTATGAACAAGTAGGGTTAAGAAACAAAGGAATTTAATTTTTACCTGAATTTAATTTTTAACTACAACATATATAATCTATTGTAACTTGCTTAGTCTATCAGGTTGGGACATGATCTTTTATTCAGAGTTCAACTACTCAGCATCTTTACTGCTCCATATCAAATATGTTACCAGGGAGAATATGTCAATTTAAACTTCAATATCCAAAAATATGGTATGTGTGATAAATATATGATCCTTAAAATTTTAAAATTGTCATGCCTGAAAAATTTTCCTTCACACTTAAGTGATTTTTGACACTCTTGTCCTAACATATAC
>Ga0126337_10000174_pt1 | contig 26795 bp, 7 predicted proteins | sample DipCmetagenome_FD_92527 | JGI IMG/M metagenome (GOLD analysis project Ga0126337, IMG submission 92527) | Coral microbial communities from La Bocana,Puerto Morelos, Mexico - Diploria C A metagenome | ecosystem: Host-associated > Invertebrates > Cnidaria > Coral | place: La Bocana,Puerto Morelos...
CAATATTCCTAGTCGCTTAATGCTACAGAAACCAGGATAAGCTCCGGTCTGATGGGCCACTTAGGCTCGTATGCAGACTTTACCTTACCTTTTACCATGGTACAAGGTCAGAGACACGTTGGATTTCTTCCTTTTCTATAATGAAAAAAAAACTGTGAGGTGTTCCAAGTAATTTTTTCACGTTTTCTGGCTTTTTAAACAAACGTGCAATCTGTTGAACGGTTGACAAACCCGGCCAAGATCAGTTTGAGGCAACGTTCAAACAAGATTCCACTCAGTACAAACCGGCAACAAGCGCGTATAGAGTACAGGCTTCTGATTGTCTTTTGCAAATGAATACATGAAAGATCGTATATTTGAACTGCGGAGAAAGTTGATTAGTCATCGCAGTTATGCACGCAACTTAAGCAGTTGTGAAAAAGCCTGCAAAAAATTCTGACCTGAACGGCATTCGAACCTATGACCTCTGCGACTCCGGTGCAGTGACCCACCAACTGAGGTATCAAGCCATCTGGGACTTGGTCACATTTTGAGTTCGTAATTTACCGTAGAAGGTGAAGGATGCAAATGAACATATGAAGGATCATATATTTGAACTGCGGAGAAAGATATGAAGACATTATTGATTGATGTGACTAGCTCCCAGATGGCTTGATTGCTCAGTTGGTGGTGCACTGCACCGGTATCACAGATGTCATGATTTCGAATCCCGTGTAGGCCTGACTTTTTCTCAGGCTTTTTGACAACTGCTTAAGTTGTGCGTATAACTGCGATGATCAATCATGTGTTGATTGTCTTTTGTTGGGTTTTGACAAGTGTTCCTCGAACAAAATAGTTTCCTACTCTCGCAGCACACAAGTTGTGATTCCAAATGTACACGGTGCGGAGTGGAGCTGGAACGAGTGGGCCGCAGAAACTGATCATTTTTCCAGACCACAATCTAAGAACCTTAAACAGCTGTTGCCCCTGGGGGATATGTTTTCTCGACAAGTGAACGCGGCATATTGAAGTAACGCGTCCGTCTTGTTTTTCAGGTTGAAACAACAAATAAGATTGAAAGTTGAAAAGATTGACATCGTCAGAAATGTTTTTCAGGTAGGCCACACGGCGCTTGCTTTTTGCAAAGAGTAAAACCGTGAAAATCAAAATGATTAGTTCTTACTGCGTAAACGAGTTTCTAAGGAAACTCATGGGCTGCGTCGGAGGGCATGTACAACACTGAGGTATTTATTAACTTGAAGTTGATAAACGAAAATTAATGGTGGCAGCGAGTAATTAAAGCTGACGTTTCGTGCGTTAGCCATTCTTTAGAGCAAAGTGCTTGTCGTTTGTATTGACAAAGGGCTTGCCGAGTATAAGTAAGGAAGGGACCACGCCCATACAGCTAATATAGAAGGTAAGACCACCTCACCCCCGCTATTTTAACGATGCTTGAAAAAGTAACACGTTTTTGTTTTACCGCCAGTTCATCACTGATTCGAGGGAGGAGTTTTAGTCACTCTCGTTCTTCGTTGTAATGTGTTGTTAATGTTCACAACTGCATCACTCCCTTTGTCTTAATTATGTCTCAAACACCGATTACAAATGAAAAGGAAAAGCCCTTTAAGGTTAAATGAAGGGTTAAAGAACAAAAAAGTTCTGGAACACCACCAGACAGTTGAACTCCCCCGAAAGACCACCCAGGTTGGTGGGCGACTGTTTGGTGTACGTCTACCAATTTTTAACTTCAAATTCTATTTTTAAAACAACACCAGATCTTCAAAATTTCCTATTTCCATAAATTTCACATATCCTTTGAGAAAAAATATTTATCCCCAAATATACCAAATATTACAGGAAAGTCAGAAACGTAGATGTGATATCAGCATAGAGATTTTTGATTGCTTCAAAGGTGGACCAAAGTTGGGATTCCACTGTAGCCTAAATCAGTTCTCAGTAGGCATCGCACGCACGAACAGTCCTTATAAGCTTCTTGTTGCAGGATTTTTACTGTATGTAACTCTTGTCTTTTACAGGGCCTCATCGTAGGAAGTGGTATCGACTGGGCCTCTGATGACGAGATGAGGCGTCTTGTTCTTAGTCTTGGAGAGACACTGGAGTTTGGCGCGACGTGAAGGTTCGACACCCGAGCAACCAACGTTGAACATCAGTGAGTCCAAAACGAATCCGCCGACTATCTTAACTGAATGCCAGGGACAAGTAGGAATCCATTTTTTGACTCTAACTGAGTGATCTGATGTATTCAGAAAACACTGGAACAATTGCGTGATAGGAACATGTTTATAAGACTCCTCATTTAGGCATACACTGATAAAGGTAGAACCTTTATCAGTAAACCTTTATCAATTAAGGTAGAACTTGTAGAACCTTATATCGTTCTCAACAACGGCGAACAGGAGAGCCCTAACTAGGACTCTAGAAACTCTTGTTCTCACTGGGTTCTCATGTTTTTCTATGAATGTGGAAGTTCGTATGAGTCATTATCAGGAGCCATGATTGATTATGGCTCCTGGCATTGTGCGTGATGTTACCAAATCCACGTTAATCTGTATCATAGGAATAATGATACAGTGCCGTCGTATTCGCAGAATACAAAGACCAGTTCGCAGTTTCACGTTTTTGAAAGGAGTTTGAACCTAACAACTCGTAAAATGCAGTGTTTTGTATTAGAATCCGGTGTCAAATAATTCCCGTTATAATGCGATTTTTGCAGTAATGATTCTATAAAATTACGTGAATTTACTTAGAAATCGTTTTGAGGTTGTATGTTCACCTTTGTTGAGTTAATATTCCCTGCACGCCGTGGGGAGACACTGACGTATAAACCTTTTTGCCCGTTGGCAAAGACGTCTGTCCCAATCCAATGGATCAGAGCAGCCTAGATTTTGTCAGTAAGTATGGACATTTAACTCCGGTTTCTGCAGCAGGAAGTGTCCGGGCTATGGCGCTAGGCTAACTTCCCCTTCCCCCACCCCCCGATATGTCTTTGTTCTTTCCGTCTCTTCCAGAAAGTTTCTGGTCTTTTTGTTGTGTATGCCAGAATTCCACAATGCGGAAATCGGCAAATGAAGGCACCTTTTGCCTTTATCGTCCAACGCCTTGTTGTTGTCGTCATGTGTTCCTTGGTGACCAACATGGCAGGCCATTTAATTCGCGTTTTCCTCCTGTATTTGTATTTTTTCTCCTATATTTGGAGCTGTGTTATCGAAATTGATGGGAATGGACGAATATCGCTGTTGATCTTCAAGTACATTTGTTTCAAGCTGGCGAGAGTTGCCTGACCGCCTCGCTTGCCTGTGACAGCTGTGTAGCAGAGACGGACTACCTGATCAACGAAATCAAGGGTGGAAAACAGCGTCCAACACAAGCGGGTCAGCAGCGGTGTAGCTGAGGACCCAATCAGGCATGGCCTCTGCATGAACGTTCCTGTGTTTCTAACTGCGACTGATGTTGAAGTGTACCTCTAACAATCATCCGGCTCTCCTAGGCTATACGCGCATTCGAAATCAACGAAGTCGATGCTTATGTAGTCGTCTTTTCTACTGTACATGTTATTTTACTATACTCCTTAACTACAGGGGGGTTGTGGAAATCAGAGAACCCATACTGATGGCTCATCGGAGCTGCCACTTACATGGAACAAAGAGCGAAAGGGATTATTAGTACCTTCCTTGTAACACGAGAGGGTGGGGCTTATAAAAGGAAACCATAGAGGCAGCCCATCAGATACAGGGTCCTTTTTAGGGGCAGACAGAGCTTTCAAGGCACTCTGAACGGTTGTGACTCATTATAGAGCGTATCCCCAAGAAATTTTTTTTTTCTGCAAAAGGCTTCCGGCGATGAATTGAATTGCTTCTGAAAATAGCTAAGCCTCATTTGAAACACTCCTGCAGACTTGAAGAAACCTGATTGCAAACATGTGAATAGAAAAAGAAAACGCGATCTGTCACGAAGATTGTACATTGTTTCTGAAAAGCTTGTCCGGTTTTTCAAAAGAAAACTTATATTTGTCACTCACCGGTTGTTAAGAGATTACACATGTGAACAACTTTTTTGCTCTCCAGACAATAGATTACAACCCGCATAGCACAACGTTCTGTGCGATCTTACGTAGACTAGTTTGAAAGATGTTTCCCTGCTACCTTTTCGGTAAGCGAGCTTCAATTTTGAAATGGAATTGTTATAAAAACAATATTTATTCCTGATTGTTTTTTGAATGCGAAAAGATAGCCTGGCGATCGTAAAACAAACAGTTCTTTTCAATTTATCTCGATTCGAATGTCATCGTGCAAGAGATATCAGTGACCGTTGAATAGATGTGAAGAAATGTTCAGTCACTGCTTGCGGCTTACCACGGCTAAAAATACAACGAAAATGTAGAGAATGCGACTGCATTCACTTGAGCTCCGAAATTGGTAGCACATTTTTTCACGGAAAATTTTCTAGGCGATTTACAAATGGAAGTAATCTGTTTGCGTGCAAGAACTTGAACAACTCAAGCATCTGTGAGCCACATGAATGAAGTTTGTGTTTATCACACAGTCAGTCTTGATTCGCCTCCCTGTGGTTAGATTATGCTGTAGTCTCATTTTGCCATCTGTTGCTTTGCCTTTTCTTGGCTTGTTTCCTCTCCTTAGCTAGCCTGTGCCAAAAGATCGATAAACACCCTGGATCGATTTTCGAGTCTGGATCAGGAAAATAAATTAAAACAATCTGACAACTGCATTTATTCGCGCGTTTGCAAGCGATGATTATTTTTTAATAATACGAAATCTCTCATTGATTGCTTGATATATCTTCATAGATCTTTAGTATAAATTAGAGGGTACTGGATCTGGTTTTGTTAACACCTGTAAATGTTTTATGTTTTAGCTTTGGATCTTGTTTTCATCACTGTTGCCATTGATACGAAAGACGCACGCTTTATAACCACGCGACACAAGTGTGCTGTGCCTTAAATTTGCGAATTCAAAGGGTTTGCAAAACAAGTGTATGTTTTGAAAAGGTTTATCTTGCGTATACAAGAATCGGTTGTTTTTTATTCAGAAAAATGCATCAGAAATGCATTTCAAGTCTTCCGAAAGTCATCTCCGGTTGGGTTAACCATACTATAGGGAACTTTATATCCGGCTTCATCAGGGAACGCATTCTTATCTGGATCGTCCGAAAATACGTTTGACAAGTTTGATTTCTACCAGTCAGATTTATTATCTACGCAAGTATGTTTCACTCGCGTGTTGAAACCTTCACGTTTACCTTACTGTGTTATTTTCAAAATGTGTTTTTAATTCTGAACATCTTGAGTTAGAATTCGACAGGGAGTTACATAGATGGCCTCCAACATTTTGTTTTAATTTATATTTTTTCTCTGATCTTTTATTTAGGCGGATAGTTGTTATTTACATTGCCAGATTTTTCAAGAACACTACAAAAATTTTTCGGCTTTCCTTTCTCTGGATCGTTTGAACCAGGCGGTTAACAATGATTTTTACAATGTCACAAGCTTTCGTCTACAGTCTGCGTTCCTTGTAGCGTTGACAAGGAAAAACTCAATGTTTTTGTAATCGTCTTTTTCAATTTTCCGTAGAGACAAACTTATTCTTCTTGCAAAAGCACACGACGTGTAGAAAACCCGGGAAGAAAACGTAGTGTCTGTAAAATGAAATCAGTTGAAAACAGCTGATATCGTGTGCCAGGCAAATCTGTTTTCAACAGTCTTGGCTTTTCCCTATATTGTATAAATCCCCCTTAGATGAATTATAACGAAGGTAGTTGTTGCCCAATACTGAGAAGTGTTTAAAAATTTAACACTTGAAAGGTCAAACATTTCTAAGTCTTCTTAAGAAACAATTCGATGGCACCCTGCTGAAAAGCCGGGGATGGTCCTTTTATTGAAACGCCTTTGTAAAAAAAAAAAATTACGACCCACTGATGAATTGGCAAAAATTCCATCACCGACACGCGTGTTGAAACGGAAAAATCAAAACGCATCCAGAATCTTCGCTGAATCCCGTTGATTTGGTAAGATTCCCTACTAAAGTGGCTTTGGGAGTTTTCATTTTGGTTTGGTTGTGCTTTATTTACGGTAGGAGAAACAACTACACCTAATGATATTTTACGTTGAATTTAATTGGGACTCGCAGGCACTTTCAAATGGGAAAAACACCTGTCCACATCGTATCTAACTCCCTGCGAGAATTAACCATTACCACATTTACGGTATTAAAGTCTATTCTGTTTATTCAACAGTTTGTGTTAATCCGGCACTTAACCCCTAAGAGGATCTATCGTTTCATTCTGGAGATAAATTTATCTGATCGGCCATTCATGACAGTGATGTAGATAGCGCCATCTTTCTTATCTTTCAGCCGGTTACACGTTTTGAGTCGTATCACGCCAAACAGAAGAAATATCTTGAGGTTTGGTTAATACAAAAAGAAATCGGTCGGAATATAAAGAGGCCTGGTGAAGTGCAATGCTTTTCGTTTGCTTCCATAACTAGATAAAGCAATTCGTTTTAAACATCTGGCCTTGTATAAACCTCATCAAATTAGGCTCAATAGTGGGTGATTTGTTGATTTTTGCCGACATTAATACGAAGCCTAGTAAAACATTGTTGGCAAACATCCTGTATATCCAATATTTATTTTAAGTTGCCGATGTTTTTGGAACTATAATTATATTTTTTTAAGACTTTAAAATGCCGCTATTTGGCGAGACTAAAGAACACGATGGTCAAACAAAATACTAATTTCTAAAGGCACTGGATTAGCGTCTTTTTAAAATTTCCGCGCGCAACAACAAAAAAAAAAAGACTTGCATTGTTAGCATTGGTGGCAACCGATTTCTCCATTTACAAAATTATTAATATTGTGTTATTTTCAGATTTCCTGTCTCTTTTGCAAATAAAGCACAACTCAGCCGATATTACAGAAACTTTTCGGGCATTTGCCAAATTTAATAAACAATAAAGTACTTTATAGCGACATTGTCTAGAGCGACATTCACAGGTAGGCTAGGCCCTCACGGTTGAACGGACAAATTTTTAATATTTTTCGCCTTATTTCTGCGGTAATCGGAGGCGTTTCGGCAATTTATCCGTTTTTAACGAGTCGGGCTGAAAAACAAAAAATGATCATTAAGATTTAACAGTAGCCGGATATTGAATTTCGGCTCTAATGGAATCTCTGTACCATTTCTGTGTTAGCGACTTTTCCATATATTTGTCTGTCATAATTCGTTCACTCGTCCATGATTGTTGAATTTTATTGTCAATTGGCCGTTATCTCCATCATGTTCTTTCCGCAATCTTTTCGCCCGCTTAACAGGCGTTTTAAAAACACATGAATCTCTTAAATTGTGCCGTTGATTCGTTTTTGATGGAATTCCATAAATGCTTGCTCAATAAAAAAAAGCAAAACGCAAAGAAAACCGGCGTTGTTGAGTCGCCCTGATGTGTTTTCCAAACAATCAAGTTAAAGTAATGAATGATGGCAGACCTCAATAGAGAAAATTATCTTGCCTGTGATTAATTTTATCGAGCGAAGATTGCTTTAATTACATCTGAATCATTCTGAACTGTTGACCTAAGTGTTATTGATTCATCTCAAAAAAGAGAGCAAGGATATATTCGATAAAGTCATTTCCACGGCAAATTGCAAGCTTTCTGGGCAACATATGGCTAATAAAGACAAGAATTTTTCGCGCTAGATAAGAGATGGCTCAATTCTTTTCTTCTTGTGCTCCAAACGATCTCAAAGAGATGCCGATTGACAAAAGAACTCTTTGCATCTATACCAAAGTTATTTTCGGCATGGCTGGGTATTACTATCGACTGAGCATGATGGCTTTTCATTTTATATAACGATCTATCACTGTGAAAACAACGTCATAACAAATACCAGTAAGCTGTCTGGGAGACTCGAACGTGCAGTACACTGCGATTTGGGGACGCAAACAAGAGAATTGCTATTGGAATCGGGCATAATAGTGGGTCGTACGTTTCAACTTTAATAAACAACAAAGAAACGTTTAATTAGTGAAGGTTTGAGTGGGTAATTGTGCTGGAATTTACACCGGTCGGCGTAACTTTTCCCTCATCAAGGCGGATTTGCCGAAATTAGCACCAGTCATTCCTTAGGACAGTTGGAGTTTATTGAGCAAATTAACCGGGACTGTCTGTTCGTTGAGCGTATTGCCTCGAACCATTCCGTGGTTTCCGGCCCTTATAAATTTGAATTCGGTCTTAAGTCGGGTTTTGTTTTGACAAGCGTTTTGTCTCCATGTTATTAGATGATTTATTGGAAAAATAGAGGCTATCTAGGACAAAGAGAGCTGTGGCCAATCAGAGCGCGCCGTTTTTCAAGACCCATTCTTCCGGCCGATTGCCTTGTTTCGGTTCATTTTAATCGCGAAATTGCCAAGATTACTGGCTTGCAAAGGCGTTCAAGCGATGAGAGCCGTTGTTTATTAAGTACGTTCTTGACCTCAAGCGCTACACAAGTATACGAGAAGTGTTTGCCCGAATAGCTAAATCAACGCTACTTGAAAACGTGTTAACAAGGCCGCGGGAGAGAAGACCGCGACTTGTGCTAATTCAAGTGAACTTCTTAGATTGACAGATACAAGCCATTAAGCAATCACACGAGTCCGTTCATCTCGGAGCTTTTCAGCGAGACACTTTTAAGCCGCCTACGACAAACGGGAAACATATAGGAACAACACACGATGAGATCGCGCGTCTGGCTTCTCTCTTTTGTCTCTTTCGTCGTTCTTGCTGCGATAGACGGGCGCAAAAAGACCAGGTGAGTCAGAATATTGTTTAATATTTGTTCCAAGTGTGAAAATTTCACCATAAAGCGAGACCTACTTAACTTAGGCGCTCAAAGGAGATCGTTGAGTTGAAAGCGAACTGCGATGTCTTATCTAGCGCTTCTAAGGTTATTAAGGGTCTCGTTTGTGCTAGGGTGGTCTCGATACGAACAGTTACAGACTACACAGCACCCGCGCTAACTTGTTTTGCTCTTTTCTCTGCAGGCAACCTCGTAACGAAGCTGCCTTGGGATTTTGTTCGTGGCTAAAAGATTCTCAACTAAAAAAGTGTAAAGAGAAACCGTTGCTTGGCTTGACTGCTCGGGACGGTGTCGAAATGGGGCTAAAAGAGTGCAGGAAACAGTTTACTGATCGCCGATGGAACTGCTCCGGCGTTACGATCGCAGACGTTTTTCGAAGAGAAAGAATGCTCAAGACGGGTAAGTTACGCCTGATCTAAACTTTTATTTCCTTTCATTCAGCAATGTAGCGTTTCAAGCCTGCTTCCGTTCCACGTCCTACTTACATTATTATTATCGTACATTTCCTGAACTGTCCTTATCTTTCACCGATACTTTGACGACCATGGGAAAAGATGCGCCGGTCTTGTAAGGCTGATTCGCTTCAGAGTACGTTCTGATGTGGTGGATCGCGTCTTTGTTGCGGTCTGTATACCAACTGGAAAGCATATGTGCCTTCATGAAGAACACATGAGGAAATATTTTGTTTCAGAAATCCGCTTAATTCCCACTTCAGAGGACCTTGGCAGGCCGCGTCTATCAAGCAATCTACCGGTCTGGAATGAGTTTAACGCTGGAAAATGTTGCGTGGCATTTGCTGAGTTTAAACAAGCCCTAAGGCTCCTCACCGCCTGGTGCTAGTTGGTAATGCTTCTCAGTGCGGGCATTTTTTACCTGCAGGGTGCTCCTTTGAGCAGAGTTATTAGTTTTGTTCGTTTTTTGGACATCTCAACGCCCTCCTCTATTCGTGTGTGTTTCTAAACAGTTTCACACAGCCTTTCAACAACAGTTTTCGACCGCGAGTGTCGCATTGTTACCGTGTTGAAAGTTCTTGTCTCTCTAAACATTTCGGCCGTTTTTTTTTTTTTTCAACTCTTTTTTGCAGACGCGACAACTTGTCCCTAACGAATCAGCCGACACTTTTGTTACACATGTGAAACGAATCTACCAGGCTTAGGTAATGTCTCGGAAATTTGCATCCAACCCAACACTGATCCAAAGTTCAAACACATTTTTAGAAAGCTAGTTCCTCCCCCATCCCTTTTAAGGCGAAAAGTCATCGGTAATTTTTCGCGTTCTCAGGCACGAAATTATTACTTTTATCTGTTAATACGTAAGAAGGATTCAAGCAGCTGTAGTGTTTGCATACCAAAGTACCATCACTTTTAAAGCTAAATGCCGTGTGAGAGAGATCATTCGTGGATTTGGCGGCCTTTGCTACATAAATATGATCAAGACATTCACAGTGTTTTCTTTGAAAACTACACCGGACTGTCCCTGAAGTCACCTAAAGACAGCATCGATGACTTCCTATGCGAAAAACGGCTGTTTGTGCGATTATTGGCGAGCAGGCCTGCACCAGGCTCAATTAGTAGCTCTTCTTTTTGATCCACGTTATCTAGGGCCATACAGACGTTGAAATATGTCCTCTGATGTGTACACACCATAGATAACTTAATGCTTCTCATGGAAAACTCTGACGTAAAGTGTCAATTTGTTTACGACGTGTGTTGTATGGCTAATCTCGCGGGCCCGTATCAAACTCCCAGCTATAATGGCCGCTTTTTATTAGGGTAATGGAATATCAGCGTAACTCTAGCGGTATTCTTTTGTTTGCCGGCCTTTTCAGCAATCATCTAGGAAGGAGTCGAAGACATTTTGAAAACAAACACATTACAACTTTGCTGTTATTAAGGGTGTCCAATACGCGTTCGTGAACCGGCGCGCCTTGCTGTGATTTCGGGTGGGCTTTTAATTTCCGTTTCTTTTTGCAGCGATCACTTTGAAATATCCTTGACCCGTGTTGCGCTCCACACAAGCGTGGGCCGGCTTATCTCAGGGAAGAAGCAAAAAGAGAATAGAAATTAGTTGTACTTGCGTCAATGTTTTTGGTTTCCTGTGGAATTCACCACAACAAAAAGGTAATTGACATGACACACATTAGTCGGACTGGCTTTTGCCTTTGTAAACATCGTAACACGGAACACATTATTCCTTTACATCATTGCTCGAAGAAACCAGGAGCCGAAATGTCTGTTGATTTACAGATTAAAGCATTGTCCAAGCAAAACCATCCAACTTAATTTCGTTTGATTTGATCGGCTTGTTTGAATCTCTCAACTTTGGATGTCGCTAAACGTTCGATCAATTTTTCTTTTCTTGGGTCAAGTCAACTTTGACAAGCTCTCTCAAAAAAACTGGCAGAAAATAATCCCGAAAGAAATTTATTCTGCAAAGTTATCATTAATCTTTCAGCAAATAATTACAGTGGCCGCTTCTCGCCATTATACTCCGAGATACCCTTAAGGCATTAATGTCTTTTTAGGACTTTTGTCTTGCGTGAAATTATCGCTTGCCAAAATTACCCATCGTGAAATAGGAAATAGAAAAAAGACAACACTTCGGGCGGTAATTATAAAGAATGAAGGTAATTGTGGGTTGTTCGGTCCATCACAACTTCAAACATGGTGTGGTAATTTTCTTTTAAATTGACTTTTGAACAATGGCTTTGTCAGAATCAAACGTGTGCTCGTCTGCCCTGCTGTTGATCTAAAAGAATAGCATTTGAGTAGCTTTGGTTTTGCTGTTTTAAAACCGTGACGTGAACTCTGGAAAAAAATACAACCCAGAATGAACCCAAAAATTTTTTTTTTTTTTACTTTGGTAAACACGCCAATTTGAAAGGTGTTTAAAGATGCTGATGGACCTGTTTGTTCTAAAATCCAAAATTGTTTATTCTGTTTAAATTCGTATTAGCTCAGTTTCACTCTTGTTGGTCCAACTCTTGTAGTCTCGCCGAAGCTTCGTCTGCTGCTTTTCAAATCTGTGATCGTCACTTAATTTCTCCAAACAATATCGCTACATTGCCATATAGACAGGCAAAGAGAATGAAAAAAAAAATCGTGAAGTGAAAAGTTCAAGCACGGTTTATGTTTCAAAACAAGCCTATTTCCCCGCCCCCTTTCTATGCAAGCCTGGGATACAAACTTGATCGTTGTTTCAAAAATGCCCCACTGTGAAGGATTGCTACTTGAAAGCAATGTATGAGAACACTAAACACGGTTAGCTCCTGTTAACAGGAAAATGGACCGAAAATGATCTCATCGCCTAAACGCGTTTTTGCTGAAGTTTTTTAAAGCTCTCTCGATTCTTTATGGTAAGCCGCACGTTCTCAAGCTTAGCAATAATTAGGTGGATTTATCGTCATCTGCCCGCGGGGTATTCGGAAAGATCTGTTATGAAACTTTTCCGCTTTAATATTCCTTCATTCTTCATTACAATTATTTGAAGGCGAGAACGGGATTAAAGATTGTTCCATGGGCGAAGTTATTGGCTGTTTCTTTTGTTGAACTGAAAAGACAATTGAGGTTCTTTTGATTCGCCTCGCATTTTTTGTGGCGTCAATGCAGTGTAGCTGGCTGTACCCCTGTCGAAGCAACGGGAGAGCTTTTGCAAAGTTTTGATCGCTCTTGTAGATAAAATGTGACAGTTTAGAATTTTCCAGGCCGAAAATTCCAAATTAATATCAGTGCTCAGTGAATTCGTGCTTCACTCGTAGTTTATTTCTTGCAGGAAAGCTTCATTTTCATGTTTTACCGCTTCAAGACGTACGAGTTTTGTGACGTGAAGTTGTTTCAGTTCTTGCAGCTCAGCTCTTCATACTAGTTTCTAAACTTTCTACAGTTTTACTTCAGTCGCCTTTTGTGTAAAATAACTGATTTACTAGGAAAAAATGTAAATAATCTCTCCACTTCGTCCAGAGAAGTCAAGACTAAAGTTTTCTTGTAATACTAACTGGCTTTATAGACTTCATCATGTGTACGTGATTGTAAACTGATCAGTTAGAATATAATACTCCTCGACATCATATTCTCATATGCAGTATATATTTCAGAGAACTGTCTCGAAATATCCATATTAGAGGCAAGATTCTAGAGTTTCAACTCCATCAGAGAGAAGAACTGACTGAAAATCTAATAGCTAAAGTCTAGACATCGGATTACAACAAAACGGTACAGCTTTGAATTCAGCTCCAAAATAATTAGTTACTAAACGATTTAGCATCTGTGAGCATAGGTACAGTCTTGAGATCTTAATGCACAACAACTGCTCATGCAAACGGGCACGTTCATTGCAAAACAATTCTCACAGGTTAGACAATTAGAAAATTGGACGTTCGTTGAAGTAAAAGAAACCGGAGAATTGAAGTTCTTCTTGCATATTGCTTGTCAGTTCGTGTTCACGGTATGAGCATTAGCTTTGCTAGTCTTCAGTTGACTTTGCGCATCCAAGAGTATTAAACGTAAGTGGAAAACCGTACACTTCAGGCGGATGCAAGTAAGTTTCATAGTCTAAAAGCAATCTTAAAAAAAAAAACACGCACAACTCTTTGAAATGCAGCGTGGTGCTAGGTGAACCTTGGCAAGGTGACCTTAAGTTGATCAGAAATTTTCACGTAGATGTAAACAGTTCTAAACTTAGAAACAGTTCAGCTGTTAGGTATTTTCATAAGTCACGTTCCCTAGCCCAGTTCGTGAAGTAGTTTAGCGAGCGCACGGTATTGCACATCACAAGATTCGGAAACTAGGCAAATTTGCCTTGGTGAAAAAAACTTGCATGGACATCTTTAAAATAACTTAGTGTTGTTATGTAACTTTGGTGTGTAAATAGGAGCTTGTTAGGCGCCTTGAAGTCTTTTCTCGTCTCGTTTCCCAGGACAAGTGCCAACTGCTAAAAGAGCTTTAAGATGCAGGGGCAGACGATGATATATCTCTTGCAGAGACGATTTAACAACTTGACGACGGAAAAACAAATCATTGCCCCCGAGTCTTCTTTGTCAAGCACATGCAAAGTGATAACCTTGTTTTCCTGCGCGCACTGAGAGCCGATCTCGCTCTCTCGTTTCTTTGTAAGAGTTGCATCGATTGTGATCTTTACGTCCAATATTTGTTATCTTACATGCACTGTGTGTCGCTTCTGTACTTGTTCAAATGTAGTAGTCATCAATGACGTGCTCTTTTGCTTGGTAACTGCAGTGACTAGACCAAGAGATGCTAGAATTTCACTTTGCACTCAATGAGTGTTTTTTTTTCTTACTCTTTTTCTTTAGATACCAAAGAGAGTTCGTACCTGAACGCTATTGCCGCTGCAGGCGTGGCCTACCATATAACCAAGGGCTGCAGTCAAGGTAACTGGGATGTCTGCGGCTGTGCTACTCAGCCTCAAAAAAGGGGACAGAAAGCTGGGGAAGCGAGCTGGGAATGGGGCGGATGCTCCGATAACTTTGGATTCGGCAGCAGATACTCTAAAGAGTTTATGGACCCGCAGAAGAATCCTGAGAAAAACTTATCAAAGTTTATCATACAACACAACAATGAAGCTGGAAGAAAGGTATGCTCAGAATAGTACTGGGGGGGGGGGGCCTTGCCAGGGGGCGTGAGAAGAGGGGGGAGGGGGTAGTAGGGAGGGATTGACCAGGTTTTGTATGGAACAGGCTGTTTTCCTTTTTACGATCTTTTAATCGTGCTTTATTTTCTTTGTGGCTTTTAAAAGCACAACCGCATAGAGAAGCAAATAGTTTTGACTTACTTGACTTAATCCTCTTTGCCCCTTGTGAGACATACGGCTTCCACCATAGCTGTCCACCGCAATGGGAATGTTATAATTCTCGTGTCGGCTAACAAACTGCCAAACCGTTTGAGAACATGGTGCGGATTGCGGTGATTAAAAATGGGGATGAAAATAAAGCGGATTGGAACTGTTGAATAGGGCTTAACAAACGCACAAGGGGGGCAGAGAGGCAGGGACCGTCAGAAAGAATAACGTAGTAATAAGTCGCTCTAGCGGGTTTAGCAGTTCAACACCTTTTTTTCCAAGAACAGTTATTTCACTTATGTAAGTGTGTAGCTCTGACTGACGCATAAGAAGTGTCAAATGTTGAATGCGAACATATAGCTATGTTTTTAAAAATTGTAGCAATCTGAAATGATGCCATGACATTTGGAAACCAAGGTGTTGAAGCTTTACTTTTTCGAGGTAATTGCCGCGAATCCCACAATTACGGATGTGACGGTATCTCAAATGTTTCCTTATGAAGTGTGAAGCGCTGTGTTCGTTGCGCGCGTTATTTGGGCGTCGTCGGTCGTGTTTACAGACAGGACATGTGTCCTTTCCGTAGTTACGGTTTCCTTTCTCCACAACCAAGTTTTTCCCCATAGTCCTCGCCCTATAAACCGCTGTTAATAAATTTTATCTGAAGTGGATCGTTTGTTTCGGCGCGGCATATTTTTTTACGAGTGTTGAAAAATGAATATAATTCCTTTGTACTTTCCGAAGGAGTTTTACCTAACAGTTTTGCGGTTTGTCGCTTTTAACTTGTGGACACCAACGTTGGTCACGTAATTCAGTTCAATTTTCAATGTTCTCGTGTTTTTTCTTATTCCTTGGCTTGGAAAATTTTACACTGATTCGAGGAAACTTAACTTATCTTTCGCAGAAATTCTCTTGTTAATTTATGATCAGCTTTCATGGAACGTGCTTGTTAAATCCACAAATATTGTCTCCTTCCTTATCATATATTCTGTATTCTAAGTGAAGCAATTATTATTTTTTTGGATTTCAAATACCTTACATGACGGAGCTTCCTGACAAACAAACTTGCATCGTAACCTCGTCAAACAAAGGCATCCTTTTTATACAGGTTGTTTGTAAAGTCGCGGATAAACACTTTCAATCTGCATAGAGACGCGGCCATCTATTTTTAGATAATCTACAGAAAGCTTAAAACCGTGCGTGAATCAATGATAATGGAGGCTTAATTTTCAAGAGCAGTACTCGACAAATAACAGGAAACCATTAGAGGAAGTTCAGCTCATTAGCGTTGACGAAGATAGAAATGGGTAGTAAGTTCAGATTCCTTTGACATTTTGAAACTAGAATTCCAAATAGTCGCTTTAATTTCTACTTTAGTGAATTTATTGAGAGTTCGTGAGACTGCGCTTTCTATAACCTGGCGGGTTCATTTCTAAGGAAATTACCCCAGTGAAAAACACATCAAAATCTTGTTTGTTTTAGTTTCTGATGTAATAACCTGAAGTTTACTCTTCTCAAAACCCTTGCAAATAAAAAACTAATTTCAAATTTATTGGGCCTTTTAACCCTCTCACCGCCTAAAAACAAACCTTGCGTCGTGCGAATGCGGCTGTAAGTTTTGAGTTTGTGGGTGAATTTGGTAGAGTATGACAACTGAGTCTCATAGTATTTTTCCATGTGTCTTATGAGACTGCATTTTCTTGAACTAGGAAGTTCGAACATCTGACCCAATGGTCTTGTTGCAATCGGTCTCAAGCGGTTGAAGAGATGAAAGCAGACACCAAGTCATGGCCGAAAAATTTACTTCACCTACAAATACCGCTCGATAAGTAGTCTGAAATTTCGCTTCGTGTCTGCTTTTATATCGCTTCTCTTAGATTTTTCAAGTTTTTCACTTAATAATTTAAAAAACAATAATAATCAGCCTGGCATTTAAATAGATATTTGAACCCAGTTGCAGAAAATAATTTCAACGTATTAAAGATGCATTATTGTCCTTCATCATGTCATTTCATGTGCGTGAAAGTATGTCCGTAACTGTATAAGGGGTAACCTTCGTTTCCCATTAAAACGCTGTCTTTCCTCGGCAAAAAAAGCAAAGAACCGCAATGTTGATGGCTTAAAAATACACCTGACAATTCTGACATTTTAATGGAATCTAAATTTTTGAACATCAGTTATGTAAATACCTCGACATGCGGTTGTTCGCAAGCTTCCAAGCTATATTTAATGACTTTTGTATTATTTTCAGATGTCCGTTCCGTTGCGTGGGTCGTAAATTGTGAATTTTGCGGCTTCCGACTGACAAAAATCGAAACAAATTTGAACAAGAAGTGACGGTTTGACCTCTTGTCTCGTTCGTGACTGTCACGCGCGCAAAATGACTCCCGCGCGGAAACTCCGCCAGCTTCGCGGGTTTCCTTCGTTTACCTCATAACCGCTTTCTGATCTTTGTCTTCGGTGTTTTGCGATAAAACGTGATGAGGGCCCATAACACGCCCTTCCTTTAAGAATTTACATTCGAAAGGTGTAGGAATTGTTGTTCAGTTTGCCCTTTCCTTGCTAACGTAATGAAAATTCTTGCGGGTTTTGCTTGCATACTAAATGACAAAGGAAATAATATTTATCTCTCGAGGCTAAAGAGGAATATAACCTCTGGGCGATAAAATGCTCATTATGATCCGGATATTTTGGTATTTATTTTAACAGCAGGGAGTTTTCTTCGCGAGAGATTAAATTTGATATTCCCTTTGTGAAGATTTTATAGACACAAGAGCAAACTTGTAAGAGAAACAGTCTTGTAATTTCTAGAAAACTAGCATCAAATTCAGGAAAGGCAACAGTTCTTTAAGGTTGTAAAACACCTACGCAACATGGATAGCTAAAACTGGGAAGATTGTATGGAGTAATGAAATACGCGAGTTATTTATTTACGGGCTAAACAAGGAAATTGTATTTGCCTTTCTCCTTTCTCCCTAAAAGAAAATATGTGAGGAATATAATATTTCATACGTACTGTATTGTCCTCTCTAAATTTAGGATCTGACACCAAATTATCAAACTTGCATGACATGAAAATCTTGTACAATTAGAACTTTTATATCGATATGCGAAAATCATGTGTATTAAAAGGAGAGGATTCTGTGACAGCAGTTTACTAGATGTCACTAAAACTGTTTATCAAAACAAGTCATTGATACAAAGCTTAAACAGAAGATCATGGAAGTTTCAGGAGAATTATCTCGGTATCAAAGCGGCAATAGTCAAGTTTCTTATCTCTAAATGATCCTTAATCCTTGGAGGAGATTATTCAAGGAACATCTTGAAATAGCCATGAATTATTCTTATCCATCATGCAGCTCATCAAACATAATCCTCTTTAGTCTAAAAGCATTCCATTACTTAATTAACGGATTAGAGGATTTTAAACTGCTATGGAATGGTTATATAAAATCTACTTTTCTTTCGAAACACGTGAGATTTCATTTTTTTTTTCTTGATATTTCAGCTCCAAACCGTTCAAAAAAGCGGAGTTAAAAAAACGGATTTGGTATCTCTTGGGTTGTTCACAGCCTCTAAAGGTCCACAGCAAGACCTTTCGCAGTACCTTTTGGGATATTAAGCCGAAAAAAATCAATGACAGTTTGTCTTCTTGGTTTCTCCTAGGGGTGAAAAACATTTCAAGCCACGCCCACCAAAGAGGATCTTAGTACCTCTTACGGTTTTCTTTTAACATTTCTGACGATTACCCCGTCCTTTTTATATACCCAGATCAAGCACAGCAATCGCACGTGCAGAAATGCGTCGAATCGTTGTAAACAAAATGACTTCTAGCAAGAAACGATACGGCTTACTGCACTTTTTTCAACAGTGTCTTCATACACTCACATTCCAAAATGTGAATTGGCACCCACACAATCGATTATTTGTCAAAGGTAAGCCCGCCTTATATGTTTAAGCGAACAAGCTTATCACAAATTCCTTATTACTATGTTTGCTTTGGAATTAACCTCAGCGGGTGTCTTTGACAATGACGCGCGTTTTTGTCAAACTGTATTAGCATTGACATTTGCAGCACTGTGTTCTTGTACCAGTAAATTATTGGAGCAAGTTGTAGAATTTTCATATAAGCTGATTTTTTAACTCTCAAATCATACCTCATTGTAACTTGAACCAAATTTTCGTTTCGCTAAATAGTTACGAGGCAATTTGCTAATTTTGATAGTCGCCACCTTGCCCAACCCCCTCGGGCTGTAATCCATGTTTTGACGAAGAAAATTCAAGTTTCAAAATTTAATTAAAATGAAATCACCTCTTGAAACAATCCCAGCAAATCGTAGTTTCACCCCCTGTGGAGAACGCCCCATCTATTCTGCAGAAGAGCCGATTTGTACCGGTTCAACGCCGACAATTTAATCATCGTTCCTGATAGTTCTACGTTTCTTTCGATATCATTTAGTTGATTGTTTTATTTTATTTTGTCATCTGTGTGTAGAACACTATTTTGGTCTTGCCAAAATCATAGTGACGGTGATAGTGCTTGGTATAAATTGTTCAGTTTGATTTATTATTTACTAGAATCAGTGATCGCGAAGTAAAATGGTTTATAGCCGAAGGGCAACATTTTGTTCATTAGCAATCAAACGTGTTTTAGATAACGCTGTTTGTTTTGGGTTTGTGTTGTATCTTTCTCAATTTTAAATATAATTAATCAAATGATAAATCAAGCCTAGGGGCTAAGGCTTTTGATAACAGGGCAGTACAATCACGCGAACAAATAAGCCACACATGTTGATCAGATCGCGCCAATTTTATTACACCAACATTGATTAAGGAGCTCCATTTGCTCAAATATTATCCTCTCTCTTTTGTGAGGAACTCGCGAAAGAAAGAAAGCATCAAAAAGACCTTATAAACGACAACTATGCTGTCAATCAATTCAAGGATGACCAATTATTCAATCAGCCTCTTTGTCACACCTTGTGTGTCATTCTCTTCACCAGACCCTGCGATTCTATTGGAAATGGACCACGCGGGCTCTGGGGACGAAAATGACCTTCTGCACATAGAACGTATGTGCTACGACAAACAGAAATGGATTAGTTTCGTAGCCTGTGTATTTCCTCCCCTCCTGTCCTCTTTCCCTTTCCTGAATTTTTTTTTTTTTTTTTTTGAAGGAAGACGGCCGAAAAATGTCAACAAACTATTTCTAAGACTGCATTGTTTCGATATGTCTTTTGTTTTTGTTACAAAAGCTTGAAGAGGATCAAGACTCTTGGACTTGTTTGACCGTGTTTTTTCTTTCATTTCTCTGTTTCAAGGTTATAAAAGACAAAATGGGCAAGAGTTGCAAATGCCATGGTGTTTCTGGCTCGTGTACTATCCGTGTGTGTTGGAAAACCATGCCGAAGATGCCGGAAGTTGCCTCCGAACTACGACGAAGGTTCGATAGCGCACTGAAGGTTAAACTAAACAGAAGCAAAACAAAGCTCACGAGACTTTCTCGCGGACGGCGAGGACGAAAGAGGAATACGAACAACCGTAGACCTTCGCCCTTGAGTCTCGTCTACGCCGACAACTCGCCGGACTTTTGCAAAGCCGAAGACAGGTATGGAATTCTGGGCACGGTCGGAAGAACGTGCAATAAGACATCGGACGGCACGGACAGTTGTCGCCAGTTGTGCTGCGGCCGGGGATATAACACTTCCAACAGAGTGAACGACGTCAAATGTAACTGTTCTTTTATCTGGTGTTGTCACGTCAAGTGTGATTGGTGCAAAAAGGAGTGGATTGAGCACACCTGCAAGTGAGGCTTATGACATTACCAATCAGGAATAAATTATTATGGACTATGCTCAAATGGCGTCACGGATTTTTAAAATATGCAATTACTCGGGTGGATTTTTATTTTTCAATGGCCTTGTCGGATACGGTGCTGGGAAAGCAGCTATGAACAATTGTACCAGAAACAAGAAAGGTTAGCTTACCATTTACAGTTTCTACAAGAATTAACGACAACTGAGAATCACCGATACACCTTTTGGCCTCGCTCGCTACTATGAATCATGGCTTGGATCTCTATTCACGCCATGGTTAGACTTTTCACTGGAAAATAGAGAATCGAAGTCTTTCTTATAGTCGACCACTCGTAAGAACAGCGATGTCTTGGGCCTTTCTTTGGATAGGTTTTGCTTGTACATATTTATGAGAACTTGTAAAGAACCGAATTGCATAAAAACAGCTGAATTTTTCACCTCTCTACCAAGATACTCCCTAATATTCTACCTGGGTGGGTTTTGAATTGCAGTCCGCGGAACAGGTGCCTCTTCGTTGAGGCGCTCCTTACTATCCAATCAAATATGAGGCGAAAACGTTTTGCAAAAGCATGCGTACGTCAGTATGGCGTCATATTGCTTAGCAATGTCTCTAACAAAAAACGCATACTCAGTCAGAGTGGTAGTTATTTCCCCGACTGTTCCCTGAGAAACCTCGGTAGTAGTAATTTGCACCTTGTACTTTTCTTACATGACGAGAAATACATGAGCTTGTTACGATATTGTGGAAGAGAATAAGAGCGGGAAAGACTCTTTTCAAGTACAAACAAGCGTTGTTACTCTCGCGACGGGTAGAGAGCATTAACTGTATGTCTTGAGGTTTGTAACTTACACAATGCGAATAACTTCTAATTATATATTTCTATGTAAACAAACCTTTTTATTTATAAAATGACACCGTAGATAAAAAATCAGTGTTTGAACATATTGTATTGTAGAAGACTTGTTCAAAATCCCAAGTCCTACAATAAAGAAAGAAAACAGTTTTAACTTATGAGTTTTGCAATTTAATTGTTGTTCTCCTAGTTTCACCATCCCTGTCCCACGATGTGAGTTTTCCCCAATAAATTCCCCATTTTCATTTAGATTCCTACCGAGAGTTTGGAAATGATCACCCCGTGTAAATGATTCCTGCTTTTCGTTAACCTTTCTACTTAACAGTGTACTCATTTTGTCAGGGAGCATGGGTAAAAACCACCTTAAACGTGTACTTAAACACGAGTTCCAAGTTCCAACATCTCGATGGTTTTATATCCTGGTTTTCTTCTCAGTTTTAACTTCGATTGAAAAGCAATATATGAAACACGAAAAGACCGTGTTTTACCACTTTTCCAAACACCGAGAAGAGAGTTGAGAACGCGGCGTATTTTCGACTAACTTCGAGATCATTTTGGAAATGTGTTAAGAACGCTCTTTCGTACTTGATATATTACTTCTAGAGTTCAAACGATGGACATCGCACAGAGTTCGAACGCACACCGGCGCATGCGCAGCTAACCCCAAAATGCAGCGTTTCAAATTTTCGAAGTCCTTCCGTGTCAAGCATTGAAAAGCCAAGCTTCTTAGGTCGCGTTTGCATAGATATCATTTTTAATTATTGTTTTCCACCAAGCCTGTCGGTTCATAATTCTACACATGCACTACTGCTTGTTTATTAAAGTTTTGGAAGTCTTTTCTCTTTAAAACTCGTAGTAACGTTCAGGCCATGACAACTGGACGTGGCGTTGAAATAGTTTTAATCTCTGCTGACAGGGGCATAGATTAGACAAACATACTGTCGTCTTCTCATCATGTTTGTCACAAGAGCAATTGTCTCGTTCTGTTATAGTACTCGCCACACTCTACAGCTAGCGTCATGTCGCAATAAACTTAACATGAGGGATCAGTCATATTTAAAGTCAATTTACTACTTTTCTCTGAAGTCAACAACCGTCGAACTTCTCTAAATGAGCCACATTCGAAATATTAATTATTCTAACATGGCTCCAAGCTTTCAGGACAAAATTTTAAGTTTGATAAGTTTCCTGTCTCTCGCTTCTCAAGAGACTGGATACAAAACAAAGCAACACCAAACATAGACGTTTGTCCTGAAAGCAACTGAGCCATGTTAGAATCATGTCGAAATATTGATGTATTGAACGTGGCCGGACTATTGCAAGAAAACTTCGTCTTTCCAACAAGATTGTTTTCGAGGTGAGGGTTGGTCCACATTGGGGTCGGAAGTGGTGCTTAGATTCTTTTCTGGTTTCTTTTTCGTTCTATTGCAAGGACATGTCCCTTGATCAGTTCGTAAATGGAAGAAATTGAGGAGAACAAGTCCCTAGGATGTCCATCCATTTGTACAACCTTCAACGACCCCACCTTATTTTTCTACAACCGTCTATTTCTTGTGTATAAAGGAGAATTTCCCACTCGAATTCAAACCGTGTAGTATTTTAAACAAGGCGCAACATCTAAGGACAACTCTTTATTTTGTACAAAAATAAGTTAAAACACCTTACACGTATTTTCAAGCACGAGCTGTATCTTTTAGATATATTAAGTTCCAACATCTTGATAAACAAAGAAACTGGAAGCTTTGCTGTGTTGGCGGTGGAACCCTGGCTTTCAATCCATGAACGTAAACAGAATCCCCTGTGGATGCCAAGAATGCTCTTCCGTTCATGTGAACACGGTTGTTCGAGACAATGAACCTCTGTTTTTGAAAAGGGGGGCATTGCAATTGTTTTTCCGACACGGTTCAAGGCAAACTACTCAGCTTCTATGTGAAATAAGGTTAAGTGCTGAACTATAAAAAAGCTAAATGGTTAATCTCTGTGAAAGCTTAACTTGAATTACTCTTTAAAGTCCTGAATAGTTTAGTTAGAGCATAATTTTAAGAATCTGGGGTAAAAATTAAATACTTTTACTTAAAAAAAAACTCTCGTAATCAAGACCTTTTTCTACACTTGACGACTAAATGGCAGTGACGGCAATTATGTCCAAGATTGAACGCTATTAAGATGTAGCTCAATAAGTGTCATTTTCATATTACTTCATACTTGACATTAGTAAGTGTGGTTTTAGGTGACTTTTTTTTTTTACAAATAAGAACACTGTGTGATGCTTATCATTAAGGCCATGCATGTCATTAGCGTGCATTCCAGGACGTATCTAAATGAAGGAGACGCGATGGATGATAGATAGAGATAACCAAGCGTCTTAAAATAGAAATTACAACTATTCACATTGAGATGTTGACATTTGGCCGTAACTTCCTCAGAGTTCTGTTCAATTGTAAGACCACGCCGACTGCATGGGCTGCTAAACGGAAAGACGCGAACTTTCCCCTTGATTGTCACAGTCCTTGATCGAGTAATTTAGAAAAGTCTTTTCCCAGTTGTTTTCCCTGTTTTCTGTAGCTTGATGTCAAGCGTCTCTTTGGACTGAAAGAAATGCAAACGTGTATGTCGTGAATCAGTGAGAACAAAACACATTACAAGTCCAAGATCATCGTAGTGCAACCTGATCGTGAAACGAGGAATAAGAAATTAAATACCAGAGATAAATCGAAATTCTCCTTTCAACCATCCAATACTAATAAATTGTCAATAAATAGGTAACCCGAAGGAAAAGGAAAATCGTCAACTAAGGGATCTCGTTTTGATGTGCCTCGAAATTTTCGGAACAGACAATGAAGGAAATTTGTTGCAATTAATTGGTAGACTTCCATATTAAGAGGGATTTAACGCTCGTACGTATTTTTGCATGTTTTTTTTCTGAAAATTCTGGTATGAGGTATGAAAACCTCCACTGCGTCTAGGGATGGCATATCTTCAAAGAATTCCCCTGCGAGTGTTCGGACGAGGCTATGAAATACTCTATCGTCTTTGCAAAATATTTCCTGTTAAGACTAGGATTACACACACTCATCGTAACACGCCTTTAAACAAATAAGAGCGCGCGTACTATCCTAAACATGTTATAAAAACACATACAACACTAACTCGTCCCCAGTCTAGTCGTCTTCATACAGCGCGCGGCACGACTGCGAATCAGTTTTTAGCCCACAATACCCCACTTTTCTTTGAACAATGGCTGACTATCCAAACGTCAGTTTTCAATAATTCCTGTTGATAACCAATTGAAAAAGCTTCAATTTCGAAGCAAACTTGAATACGATCACTACAACAATTTATCTGAAATACCTGCCATAGCTGCCTTTGCTTCTGTCCGGATGACCGCTGGTTGAAGCTAACGAGGGTCTGAAAGATGCGCTTGAATCACGATGAGCCCTAAAACGAAATGACGTAAAATGAGAGTTGTACTGTAATCACATGATATTCAACACTTAGATTAGATTATGAGTTCGAGATTCTATAGGGTGATAGTAGCCTCCTTCGCAGCCGCTCGGGCCAGAGTCACACAGCGCACCGCGTCCACACGCGGCCGCCTCACACCGACCTACATTCACTTTCCTTTGTTTTGCGCTTCTGTTTGCTCGGACCAATGAGCGTCGCGCGTTTGTTGACATTGTATTCACTCCACCAATAGCAGGAGATCTCTTCTCGGTGTTTTGATATCCCGATGAAACACTGTCCCTCGTGTTTTGATGTATTACGTATTAAATGGAGCAGCATCACTAAGCTCTCAGTAAATACACGGTATGGAATTTTTACTTGCGCGCATGCCAATCAACAGTTAGTAAAGGTCTTTCGGGGGCTCTTCTACAGATGTGCTTTATCGGTCCGCAACAGAGCTTTAAATGTATATCAAATACACAACAGCTAACATGATAGTTTCCATACAATTAACTAGTACAAAACCAAGCGCGCAATCCCTAAATGAATTCCTACGACCAAGATAACATGCGGAGACAGAGGTATTAAACTCACGATAAAGGAATGAAGCTCTTGAAGTTGTCGTCGTCTCTGTATTCCGAAAAACGATGAAGCGATGCGTCCTTCCCAAGGTAACCTTCCTAAAATAAACAATGGAAAACTGTTTCTTACTGTCAATCATTTCAGAGCACGATGTGACCCACCGCTCGAATATGAATACAAGAACTCATTCCTCTCCATTGTTTTCAAACGTTTTAAACCAATTCTTTGATTACAACAGTGTGACAGAATCGCCTAAAATGGCGTGACATCAGAAAACAGAATCACGCAATCGAGTCATGAACTTGATAGAATCCCAAAATACCGCGATCAAAGTTAACAGGATCACAAATTACTGCGAACCTTGTCTTTGGCCGACAATTTGAAGCTGACCTGAGTCTTTTAAAGGAGCCGTGTTGCAACTGGCGCATGCGCACTAGCGCGCTCAGAATTTCAACAAATTTGTGTCCGATTTCTTTTAGCTTCTGTCGTGAAGCTCGTCGAAGGCTTATATCGTTCTCCGTCTTCTATCGTTCTCCGGAAATAACGCTCGGTTTATTTATCTTAGTCTTCATTTTCATGTGACACTTTCGGAAAGTTTAATCAAACGCCAAATCGTGCAATGGCGGCCGTCGTCCTGGAGGTGGACGAAAGAGAATTTATAAGAAGAATAGGAAAGACAAACAGCATAAACAACTGACCGCGCCAGGAATGTAATGTCCGTGATCACTGAGCCCGTCGTCACTCATGGGTCTCCTGCATGCAGCTGCTAGCTCATTCTTCAATGTGGCTATGTGTGCCTTGTGTGACATGATTTCCTCTTCTAAGTGCGTCACGCGCGACATGGCCTGCTGCTTGTCCACTTCAAGTTCGGAAATACGATCCAGAGCCTGCTGCTGACACTCGATAAATGACGTCACTACGTGCTGACACCAAGACATATAAGACGATTGGTTAAAAGACATATATTCACGGTATACTTTTCGTAATGCTGCATTCTATATAATTTAGTATCAATCTACTAGCGATCTATCACAAATGCCGCGCTCTGATTGGCTACGCTATCCACTATCTATTTAACAATTAGACGGCAAGCTCGAGGTTTCTATCGGCTGATAGTTGGCGAGGGGCGAAACCCCGAGCCAACTATCAAAGGCGATAGAAACCGAGAGCGAGCCGTCTAATTTTTTTAGCACACCTCAGTGATCGATCTATCAAGCAAAAAAGTATTTTTTATTTCATGAAGTTTGATACATTTGTGCATTGATGCATGCTAAATCGCGCGCGCTCTGACAAACTGCCGTCTATCGATCGATAGACAGCACCTGTGTAGCCAATCAGATTGCGCGTTTACGTGATAGTCGGTCACTGAGGTATGCTAATCTGTGATAGATAGTGAGTAGCGTAGCAGTGTGCCCTTGTTAACAAAATGACGGCCGCTTTTTGGCGTTTTCGAAGTG